>Ga0209148_1000438_pt1 | contig 45725 bp, 40 predicted proteins | sample AraplaCol_mMF_r2_2_FD_184288 | JGI IMG/M metagenome (GOLD analysis project Ga0209148, IMG submission 184288) | Arabidopsis root microbial communities from North Carolina, USA - plate scrape CL_Col_mMF_r2 (SPAdes) (version 2) | ecosystem: Host-associated > Plants > Roots > Endosphere | place...
GCGCCGCTGAAATACGGGCTCGCCCGCCTGATTGATGACGGCCAATACGCTATTGGTGGAATGCAGATCGATGGCTGCGTAAAGTGACATAGCTGCCTCCTGTCGCGAGCGACGTTGAAGCCTAAGGGAGCCTCTAACGTACCGCCAGCGCGGGAGGCGGCGACATGAGTATTCAGGGTGAGGCGCTGCCGAACCCCAACGTGCCATGCAGCTATCCGGCAATTGTTGGGGTTCGCGTTCCGCTCACCCCAACCTACACGGCTTACTTGCCAGCCGGCTGAGCTGCGGGAGCGGGTTGCGCGGGGGCGCCATTGCTCGCAGCGGGCGCTTTCGGATTCGCATCGCGCACGATGTAGCCGATCGGTTGCCAACCGGAGGAAACCTTTGCCAGCGACACGGTTTCCACCGTCATCGCCTTGGCGAACTTGGTGGCGTAGATCACGTTGAGATACTGGCCGGACGGCAGGTCTTTCGGATTGTCGATCTTGCTGACGCCAACCCAGTTGCGCTCCGCCTCGGTACCTACGGCATCACGCAGGCTGGTGATGTACTTGCTCCAGTTATCTTGCGTGACGTTCTTCTGCATGGTCGGGCTACTGGCCTTCCACATCGCGTCGGCCTTGCCGGCATCGGCCTGCGCCACCCATTTGCCGGCCGTTGATACAGCCTTGTCCAGATCGAGGTTTTGCGCGATTGCCGTGCCTGCGCCCAGCAGCATTGCCGAAGCCAGGGCGCCGGACGCCAGGCGCTTGGTTGCGGACGAAACTTTACGTGCCATGAAATTCTCCTGATGAAAACCGTGAAATGATCCGCTGGGACACAAGCACCTGCGGCCTGTGTGCAGCGAAGCACGCTCCATGGTGTCACGGTCATCAAAGCCTGCGCCGTCGGTCTGGATTTAAAAACCTGTCCGTCTCCGCTTTCGGACGACGCAACCCATCCTTCCGGCACATCGCACAGAAGGCGATGTATTTCCTGCGGAAAAACTCTTCGCGCTCAGGCTGCGCGCGTCACAGGTCGCCGAACGTGGCGGTGCTGCAATTCGCTCCACAGCGGCGGAGCAGGCCAGTTGGGCTCGGCGTGCCCGGCCACGACGCGGCGCAATTCCGCCTCATCGATCTGCGGTGCAACTAGCCGGGCAAATTGCGCCACGTAGCTCCGCAGCACGTGGTCACGGCGCAACACCATCCAGCTGGTGCAGATCGGCAGCAGCTTGTCGATGTCGAGTGAGACCAGTTCGCGGGAATCGGCCGGGGTGACCGCCATTTCGGCAAGGATGCCCACGCCCAGGCCGGCGAGCACGTAGGTCTTGATCAGATCGGCATCGGCCGAAGTGCAGGCGATGCGCGGGGTCAGCGATGCGGCGGCAAAGGCGCGCCGCAGCGAGGATTCCGGCTGCAGGGAGGATTCGTAGCTGACCAGCGGGTATTCGGCCAGATCCTCGATGCGCAGCGGCCGACCCAGCTTGGCCAGCGGGTGGCCCTGCGGCACCACCGCGCGGCGATACCAACGGAACAGCGGCACGGCAATACCGCCCTCCGGCGCCTGGCCGCTGGTGCTGACGATCACAAGGTCCACTTCGCCGCTCTCGAACAAGCCGATAACGCGACCTTCACCTTGTGGGCGAATATGCACGCCGAGATCCGGGTAATGCTGCTTTAGGCGGGCAATCGCCTCGGGCAATACAAAGCGCGCCTGCGTGTGCGTGGTAGCTACCGACAACTCACCCTGCGCTTCTTCGCGCAGGTTGGCGGCCAGCGCACGGATGTTGCGTGCCTCGTGCAGGATGCTGCGCGCCCGCTCCAGTACCTGGCCACCGGCGGGAGTGACGGCGTCCAGGCTCTTGCCGCGGCGGGTGAATACCTGAAAGCCCAGCTCGCCCTCCAGCTGCTTGAGCTGCTTGCTGATGCCGGATTGGGTGGCGTGGACGTTGTCAGCGGCGAGGGTGATGTTGAGACCGGCGTCGGCGATGGCGACGATGTAGCGCAGTTGCGTAAGGGTCATGAGATCGGCTCCAGGAAGAATCGTGTGCAGGGGTTAGCGCGACGCATGTCGACGCACATACAGCTCGTGAACCACCCTGAACAGCGTTTCATCTCAATCCCCACACCCTTGCCGGTCTCTTTACCAGTCGTCTTGGGACCTTAACACAGCGTTATTTAGACGTCTATGCATCTATAAGTCTTTTCCATGTGATGACTGCATCGCCTATGCCGTCCAGCCATATCTTCCGGCCGAGCGGCCATTTCCTAAGTTGCTATGGCGGCGTTAGCGTGCTGTTTCAATCCTGCCATCCGGATGCGTTTCATGCCGCTTTACCCGCTATTTGCCGATCTTCGAGACCGCCATGTGTTGGTGGTGGGTGGTGGCGACGTGGCGGTTCGGAAAACGGCCATGTTGTTGAAGGCGGGGGCTCGCGTCACCGTTTGCGTCGCCGTGCTGGTGCCGGAATTGAGAGAATGGTTGCAGTTGGAACGAATTACCTGGCGCGCAGGAACCTACCAACCCGAATGGCTTGATGATGCATGGCTGGTGATCGCCGCTACGCGTTCACGCCCTCTCAACGCGCGCATCGCCGCCGATGCCCACGCCAGGCAGCGGTTCGTGAACGTGGTCGACGATGCGTCGCTATCCAGTTTTCAAATACCGGCCGTCATTGATCGATCGCCGTTGTTGGTGGCGATTTCCAGCAGCGGTGCGGCGCCCATGCTGGCGCGTCGTTTGCGTGAACGCATAGAAAGCTTGCTCGACCCTGCACTCGGGTCGCTGTTGCAGCTTGCGCAACGTTATCGCGCACGCATTCGTACGCGTTATGGCGACCTTGCTGCACGCCGGCGCTTTTATGACTGGCTGCATGACGGTCCGGTGCATGCATCGCTGCGTTCCGCGCACCCTATGCAAGCGGAGCAGCAGCTTGCCGACGCCTTGGCGTATCGAAAGGAAGCGCAAAGTCCCGGCTCCGTGGTGCTCGTAGGCGCAGGGCCTGGCGATCCAGGCTTGCTCACGTTGCGCGCGTTGCGTGCACTCAACGAAGCGGATGTGATCCTGCATGATGCACTGATCAGCGAGCCGATTCTTGATCTCGCCCGCCGCGATGCCGAACGCATTGCCGTGGGCAAACGCGGCGGCGCACTGCATACGCCACAAGCAACGATTCATGCACTGCTGCTTGAACATGCGCATGCGGGAAAACGCGTCGTGCGATTGAAAGGCGGCGATCCTTTTGTATTCGGTCGCGGCGGCGAGGAGCTTGCCTTCCTGCGCGAGCATGGCATTGCTTATGAAGTCGTACCCGGCATCACCGCTGCGCTCGCATGCGCTGCCTACAGCGGTGTGCCGCTCACGCATCGCGATCACGCGCAATCGGTGCGATTGGTCACTGCGCATTGTCAGCAGTCGTTCAATACGCTGGATTGGTCGGACCTCGCACGCGAACGCCAGACGCTGGCGATTTATATGGGCGTGAGCGAACTCGATGAACTCACGCTGCAACTGCTCGCGCACGGCCGCGACGCCGACACGCCATTTGCCTTGATCGAGAACGGCTCGCTCCCTCAGCAGCGCACATTGACTGGAACGCTGCGCGCATTGCCGACCCTCGCGGCACGCCATGCGATCAGCGCGCCCGCCTTGCTCATCCTGGGCGAGGTGGCGGGACAAGCGGATGCTGCACATTGGTATGGCGAACTACTTGGCAATGAGCCGAGCCGTGTTGCCGTACCTCGCGTGCTGGCCGATGCAGCATGATTTTGCGTTGTGCCCACAACGCTCCTGAGGCTCTGTAAGACATTGCTCAAACAGGGTAAAGCCCGTCACGGCGCCACAAGGCCTTCTTGAGATTTCTTTCGTCTTCCTGAAGCGCGCCCACCATTGGCATGAACCTCTACTGACATCGTTCGGGTGGCTGACAACCGATTCATGTCAATAACGTTACAGTCCGCACCTCCTTAGATGACAGGTCGCGGACGTCGATGCCCCTGGTTTCTCCCACGCTGCTGAGTAAACGGTCAGTCGCCATGCGCGCCCTGTTGGTGCTGGCAATGATGGTGGCGTTCGTCCTGCTGACCGGCCTGCTGGATGGCAACCAGGGCGTGACGGCCTCACGACTGGTCACGCAACCGGCGTTTCCGCTTGCCAATGCCATGCCCGGCCTCATGCTGGCACTGCTCCTTCTGATCGTGACCCGGCGCACTCTGCTCTCTTTCGGCCTTGCCTATCTGGCGCAGGGGGTGATGTACGGGGTAAATGCCTTGAAGGTGGCCAACCTCGGCACACCGCTGTTGCCGGCCGATTTCCGCATGGTGGACCAACTGCGCAAAGGCGGTCTGCACGTGCTGGGTAGCTATCTGCCGCATAGTCCGTGGCCTTATCTGGCCCTGCTCGGTGGCATCGCGGTCATCGTCGCCATGTGGCGCTATGAGCCGCCGCTGTTTGCACCGCGCACAGGTGGCCGGCGCGTCGTGGCGGGCACTTTGCTGGGCGCCACCCTGGCAACGCTGCTGCTGGGCATGCCGGGCTGGCGCAATCTCTACAACGGTCACAAGTTGTGGATGGAGCCCTGGTCCGCCGCGGCGACCACCACGCACTCCGGCTTGGTCAGCTCGCTGGTGATGTTCCACCTGCAGGATCGACGTACAAAAGAAAAGCCCGATCCCAACGCCGTAAACAGCCTGCTGCAAACCACCGGCGACGAACTGCGCGCACGCATGCACACCCCGGTCAGCCAGGACACCGCCCTGCCCGACATCGTGGTGATCCAGAGCGAGTCGTTCTTCGATCCGAGCATCATGCGTGGCTATGAAAACGCCAAGCTCACGCCCAATCTCGATCGCCTTGCCGCACAAGGCATCAGCGGCCCGCTGCACGTGCCCACGTACGGTGGTGGCACCATCCGCACCGAATTCGAAGTGCTTACCGGGCTGTCACTGCGCTACTTCAGCAACATGCAGTTCCCGTACCTACAGTTGCACGACAAGGTCGTACCAAGCATGGTGCGCACCCTGCGCGCACATGGCTACGAAACGGTGGCCATTCACGGCAACGACCCCACCTTCTGGAATCGCAACACAGCGTTCAAGACCCTGGGTTTCGATCGCTTCGTCTCGCAATCGAGCTTCCCGGCTGAGGCGCCGATGGACGGCAAATACATGGCCGACAGCGCGATGACGGACGAGATCATGACGCAGCTGAAAGACTACGGCCCTCCACAGTTCCTGTTCGCTATCAGCCTGGAAGCGCATGGTCCGTATGACGTGACGCCGAAAGATGTCGCCGCGCGCGATGCCGTTCCGGTACCAGCCGACGTAAGCCCCAAAGATAAGGTGGAGCTGCAAACTTACCTGTATCACATGCAGCACGCCGATGCGGAGCTGGGCCGCCTGGCCGACATGCTCGCCAGGCGTAGCCGCCCCACCTTGCTGCTGTTCTACGGCGACCATCTGCCGGGCCTCAATGATGCTTTCCGCACCACCGGTTTCGTCGACGGCCAGGACATGTTCTCGCAGGCCGGCACCTGGCTACTGATTGATCCACGCAATCCGGGACAACCGCAGCGTGTCGACATGGCTTCGTGGATGTTGCCCGGCATGTTGCTCGAACGCGCCGGCATCCATGACGACGCCTATTTCGCCTTGACGCAAGTGTTGGCGCCATCACTGGCCAAGCTCACTCGTGCACCCGGCGCCACGCCGCCGGCCCTCGACGCGCAACAGCAACTGTTCGACAAGGACATGGCCAGCGTTGCCGTGCTGCGCATGAAAGGCAAGCTTGACAAGCTGCTGCCGGCCAGCCTGCTGGCCGCCAACACAGTGGTGGCAAAGCAGGACACCGAGCAGGGCGCACCTGCCTCGACGATGGGCATGCATCACTAAGTAGATCCGCGCAACGCGTCTTTAACGCGTTGCGCGCGCTGGCTTGATGGCACTCAGGCCCTTTCGTTTTAGTCCTATATGCACGCGCGCTATGCCTTGATTGAATAAACGGCGTGCCATTCGGCACGCCGCCATGCGGGCGAGCGAGATTCCCGCACTCTTCAATCCATACCTATGCGGTTCTCAAGGGAACGGATCGCCCATGTTCGTGCACCGGAAATGTCATGTTCGCAGTTGCTTGCTACACCGCCACCTTCGATGTAATCCAGTTGCGCTGGCGGGCGATGCTGGCCAGTGTAGTTGGCACATGGCTAGCGCTGCACATCGTGTTTGCATGGCAGGAACGCGTGCAGCAAAGCAAACCGACTGTCGCAACACCCATCGCCATGGCGGTGCCCGACAAGCTCGATGCAACACTGCTCGGTACGTCTCCTTATCTGCGCACGCTGACGCGCCTTTACGATGACACGTCGACGTCATCACCTGCCGAACCAATGCCCTCCGATGAGGTGGCGAAGTTTCATGAGCTGGAAGTCGGCATGCCGCTCGCCTTGGCGCGCATCACATCGGATTTCGGTCATCGCCCCAATCCGTTCGGCAAGGGACACGCCTTTCATCGTGGCATCGACATGGCGGCGCCGGTGGGCACGCCCGTGCAGGCGGTCGCTGCCGGCACCGTCATTACCGCCAGGCGTGATCGCAGCTATGGCGAATTCGTCGTGATCGACCATCACAACGGCTATCGCACCCTGTACGCACACAACTCGAAGCTGCTGGTGAAAGCGGGCGATCGTGTAAAAGTGGGCCAGCAGATCGCCAAGGTCGGCTCCACCGGCCAGTCCACCGGCCCTCACCTGCATTTTGAAATTCATCGCGATGGCAAGCGAGTGGATCCTTCGCCCTATCTCGCCGTGCTGTAGCGATGGAAACGGGACATGCGCGCCCCGTCTCCAAGCCTCACATCAGATACTGATCGCCGCTCGCCGCTGTTGCCGTTTGTAGTGAATGATCAGCACAGCCACCAGCAAAATCACGGTCACGATGAAAATGCTCGTACCCAGATTGCCACCGCGCATGCCGCTGGCAAAGCCGGCCGGCAACTGGCCGCCGTCGTCATCGGTATTGAAAGCCGCCATGCCGGTGTAATGCATGCCGCATACGGCCAACCCCATCACCAGTGCACTACCGATCATCTGCACGCGGCCACGCAGGTTGAAGGCCAGCCACAGCGCAACCACGGAGGCGACGATGGCAATCAGCAAGGAAGCGGCGACCAAGTTCATGTTGTACGTCGCGTAGGCCGCCATCATCACCGCGGCCATGCCCAGATAGTGCATGCCGGTAACGCCCAGGCCCATGCAAATGCCCGCCGCGGCAAGCTTGGCCCAACTGAAAGCCCCGCTGCTGGCGATGAACAATCCCAGCGAACAGGCGCCGAACGCGATAACAGCGGATAACGCTGTCAACACAGGGTCGTAACTCACCGGCATGCCCATGTCGCAAGCAAGCATGGCAATAAAGTGCATGGCCCAGATGCCGCCCACACCCATCGCCGCGCCCGCTGCCAACACCGCCATCAGGCGCTGGTGCAGGTTTCTCGCCAAGGGAATGGCTACCGCCAATTGCAGGGCGGTAAATGAGCCGAGCACGGATACCACGTACGAGAGCAGAACCAGCAATGTGTTGTAGTGCTGATGCGCAGGCATGATTTTCCCCTCCGGTTGCGTATCTACGGATGTGATGTGTGCGGCAGGCAGTGCTTGCTGATGGCGCTAGGGCACCTCATTGCCGCGTGTTGCTTGTTGTCGTGCCGAATGAGCTCATCGCATGCGCATGGCATGCGTTCGTCCACAACGTCCCGCCAAAGTGCGCTCGGTCCACGCGCACGCGCGCACTTAATGCGAAACCTCCAGCACACAATCGCTCTGGCCGTGGCTGCTGCGGCAATGCAGATGGCGCACAAAGATGCTCTGCGGTGCGGACGATTCACCGAGCATGCCTTCGAGATAGCCACTGAAGAATCTGCAACCCGATTGGCCACCTGGCGGACACAGCGGACAGTTCTGGATATGGAAGTGACGCTCGCGCACATCGATGTTCACCAGCGCGCGCATCGCCGGCACAGCGATGCGTTTGATCGCATCGGCCAGGCCCAACTTGCCACCCATGGCATAGTCGCGCTTATAAACCCAGGCGCCGGTGCGTCGGCCAGCCAACAGCAGCGATGCCTCGCGTGATTCGGACGCTACGTCATGTTCCAGTGCCAGCAGCCACGGAAAAATTTTGGGATAATCGCGCGCCAGCTGCGGCAGCATGCTTTCGACTTTGCCAACATCCGGCCCGATGTGCCGGATCGATGCCGGCGCCGGGCTACTCACCGGCGCATCGGCAGCGCGTGGCGCCGGCGGTGTTGCCGCTTGCGCCGCAGTGCCGGGAGCGAGCAGGTTGGCCTCGAAACTCAGCACGCGACTATGCGTCGCCAACATTTCTTCCAGGCCAAGCTGACGCTCTGGCGCACCGCGCACGACCATCACCAGCCATGCACCCTGGTTGTCCTGGTAGACCCGCTGACGCAGCAACGTAAATCCGCTGGCGATCACCACGCGGCCTAATTCAACCAGCAATCCTTCCCGCCGATCCGACAGGATGTGTATTTCCAGCTCGATCATCGACTGCAGCTCCCCCTGTTCCATCGATGCTGGCAAATGAATGGTGAAATGTACGATGAGCGGCCGGGCCACCAAGTGTGACCGGACTCGCAAAACGTCATGCATGCAAAGCAATCGCTACCCGTTTTCGGCATGGCGGGCTGCGATACGTCATTGATGCAGGCGAATGCGATCGACACATCGCCAATACAAAAAGAAAGCCCCGCTTGCGCGGGGCTTTCTGCTTTCACTCGCGTGGAGCGATGGACGATTAGAAGTCCATGCCACCCATGCCGCCCATGCCACCGGCCGGTGCATGGTTGTGCTCTTCCTTCTTCGGCAGCTCAGCCACCATGGCTTCGGTGGTGATCGCCAGGCCGGCAACCGAGGACGCGTATTGCAGCGCCGAACGGGTGACCTTGGTCGGATCCAGGATGCCGAACTCGACCATGTCGCCGAACTCGCCGTTGGCGGCGTTGTAGCCGAAGTTGCCCTTGCCTTCCTTGACCTGGTTGACGATCACGGACGGCTCGGCGCCAGCGTTGGCGACGATCTCGCGCAGCGGAGCTTCCAGTGCGCGGCGGGTGATGGCGATGCCCAGGTTCTGGTCTTCGTTGTCGCCCTTGAGGTTCTCGACGGCCTTGAGCGCACGGATCAGCGCCACGCCACCGCCGGGGACCACGCCTTCTTCAACGGCTGCGCGCGTGGCGTGCAGGGCGTCTTCGACGCGGGCCTTCTTTTCCTTCATTTCGACTTCGGTGGCAGCACCGACCTTGATCACGGCCACGCCGCCGGCCAGCTTGGCCACGCGTTCCTGCAGCTTCTCGCGGTCGTAGTCGGAGGTGGTCTCTTCGATCTGCGCCTTGATCTGCTTGATGCGAGCCTGGATCTTCTCGGCTTCGCCGGCACCGTCGATGATGGTGGTGTTTTCCTTGGTCACCACGATCTTCTTGGCGCGACCCAGATCCTGCACGGTGGCCTTCTCAAGCTGCAGGCCGACTTCTTCGGAGATGACCTGGCCGTTGGTGAGGATGGCCATGTCTTCCAGCATCGCCTTGCGACGATCACCGAAGCCCGGCGCCTTCACGGCGGCAACCTTGACGATGCCGCGGATGGTGTTGACCACCAGGGTGGCCAGCGCTTCGCCTTCGACTTCCTCGGCCACGATCAGCAGCGGCTTGCCAGCCTTGGCGACGCCTTCCAGCACCGGCAGCAGCTCGCGCACGTTGGAGATCTTCTTGTCGTGCAGCAGGATGAAGGGGTCTTCCAGCTCAACCTGCTGGCTCTGCTGGTTGTTGATGAAGTACGGCGAGAGGTAGCCGCGGTCGAACTGCATGCCTTCCACGACGTCCAGCTCGTTCTCGAGGCCCGAGCCTTCTTCCACGGTGATCACGCCTTCCTTGCCGACCTTCTTCATCGCGGTGGCGATGATGTCGCCGATGGCGGCGTCGGAGTTGGCGGAGATGGTACCGACCTGGGCGATGGCCTTGTCGTCAGCGGTGGGCTTGGACAGCTTCTTGAGCTCTTCCACCGAAGCGGCCACGGCCTTGTCGATGCCGCGCTTCAGATCCATCGGGTTGATGCCGGCGGCCACGGCCTTCATGCCTTCGCGGATGAACGCCTGGGCCAGCACCGTGGCGGTGGTGGTGCCGTCGCCGGCGTTGTCGGAGGTCTTGGAAGCGGCTTCCTTGACGATCTGGGCGCCCATGTTCTCGTACGGATCGGCCAGTTCGATTTCCTTGGCCACGGACACGCCGTCCTTGGTGACGGTGGGGGCGCCGAAGCTCTTCTGGAGCACGACGTTGCGGCCCTTCGGGCCCAGCGTGACTTTGACGGCGTTGGCCAGGGTGTTTACGCCTTTGAGGATGCGTGAACGCGCGTCTTCGCTGAAGCGGACTTCTTTAGCTGCCATAATTTTTGCCTCAAAAATTAGATGAAATACGGGGAATCTTGCGGAGAACCATCGGAAGGAGCCGAAGGCGACTGGCGGAGCGCGCTTTTATTCGCACTTAACGCGCCGCGCCTGCAGGCTCAGCCTTCCAGGACGGCCACGATGTCGTCTTCCTTCAAGAACACCAGCTCCTCGCCGTCGATCTTGATTTCCTGGCCGGCGTACTTGCCGAACAGCACGGTTTCGCCGGCCTTGACCGACATCGGGCGAACCTTGCCGTCTTCCAGGATGCGGCCTTCACCAGCGGCGATGACCTTGCCGCGGGTCTGCTTTTCGGTAGCGCTATCGGGGATGACGATGCCGCCGGCGGAGACACGCTCCTCTTCCAGGCGCTTGACGATGACGCGATCGTGCAGCGGACGCAGTTTGCTCATGAGATGAACTCCAGCTATGGATGGATGGAAAAAAGGGGTGACCTCGGACCGGCCACTGGTGCCGTTGTTAGCACTCGAGGTACGTGAGTGCCAATTCTAGTCACCAAAAAAACCCCTGCAATAGGGGCCGGACGGGTCGTGCCAGGGTTAATGGGGGGAGCGGGAGGGCTTTCAAGGCCTTTCAACGAAACGACGCGGTTTGGAAATTCGGGATCGACACCGGCAACAAAAATGCCGACGATGGCCCGTTTCCAGCTAAGCATACGGGCATCGGGCAGTGACCACGGAGCAGACACTACGCGAGCAGATCGTCACCTACGGCCTGAAGCTGACCCCTTCGGGCCTGAGCCAGGGGACCTCCGGCAACCTGAGCGTGCGCCATGGCGACGGCTTCCTGATCACCCCCAGCGGCACGCCCTACGAGGAGATCACGCCCGCGGGCGTGGTGCAGGTGGCAATGGATGGCAGCCATGCGCCGGGCTTGCGCCCTTCCAGCGAATGGCGCTTCCACCGCGATATCTACGCCGCGCGCCCCGACGTGCACGCCGTGGTGCATGCCCATCCGCCCTACAGCACGGGGCTGGCGATGTGCCGCATGGATATCCCGGCAGCGCATTACATGATTGCGGTGAGCGGTGGCGACTCGATCCGCTGCGCCGGCTACTACACCTACGGCACGCAGGAACTCTCCGATGCCGTCGTACAAGCACTGGATGGCCGCCTGGCGTGCCTGCTGGCCAATCACGGCATGATCGCCACCGGCGCCACCATGGAACAGGCCATGTGGCGCGCGATCGAAGTGGAAACCCTCGCTCGCCAATACACGATCGCCTTGCAAGTGGGCAAACCGGTGATGCTGCGCGACGAGGAAGTCACGCAGGTGATCGAGAAATTCGGCAACTACGGTTTGATGTCCAGGAAGTAGCGCGCCATGTCCGATCCGACGACCGTTCTGCTCTGCTATTGCACTTGCCCCAATGCAGCCAGTGCGCAACACCTTGCTGATGCACTGGTCGGTGAATCCTTGGCGGCTTGTGTCAATCGCATTCCCGGCATTCATTCGACGTACCGCTGGAAAGGCAACGTCACCACGGATGTCGAGGAACTGCTGCTGATCAAGACCACCGTTGAGCGCTTCGAGGCGTTGAAAGAACGTGTGCTCGCGCTTCATCCCTATGAACTGCCGGAGCTGATCGCCGTGCCGGTAGAACGCGGCCACGCCGCCTATTTGGATTGGGTGCGCGCCGCCGGCGAAGGTTGAGATGTCGCGGTATCCAGTGTGGTAAGTGTCGCTTTGGGTGCGGCGATAAAGATCACCAGAAACGTGGCCGGTTCCGTCTTGCTGGCATTGCTGCTCACGATGTGATGCGCGCCCGCTGGCTCGAACCAACTCTGCCCTGGTCCGTAAACGTGCAACGCGCCGCCTTCGAGTTGAGTGCGCACGTGACCGGATAGCACGTACGCAAAAATATCGCCGCCGTGGCGATGCGGCGAACTGGATTGTCCTGGCGCGTACGTCACCGTGATAGCACTCAGCTGATGGCCGGGCGCCTGCGTCAGCGGTGCAGAAAGCAGCGCATGCTCGTCGGCGGCAAAGCCGGCGAGAGGAAGGATGGCGGCGAGCGCTGCCACGGCAAGCAAGCGGATCACCTTCATCATTCCTCTCCCGGCAAGATATCGATCAATTGGCGGCAAGTGCCTTCAACTCGTTCGGCAATTGTGCATCGACGCCTTCGTTCCGTTTTACGACGTGGCCTTGCGCGTCAATTAGCAGCAACGTCGGCACGTGCATGACTCGAAAGCGGCGAAACACGGTGCCGGACGCATCGAGCGCCAACGGCATGGCCAGATGGTGTTCGCGCTGATACGCCAGCAGATCACCCTTGCCCGCCCACAAGCCTGATGCGATGCCAAGCCAACGCACCTGGCTGTCGCGGGACAGTGTCGTCACCTGCTCGCGCACCGCCTTGCAACTTGCAGCAAGCGCGGGACGACTGGTGGCGAGATAGGTTTCGCACCACGGTGAAAGAAACACCAGCACCGTCGGATGCGCGTGCTGCGCATCGAGATGAAATGGCTCGCCGTTGAGCGTGGGTACGGTGAGATTCGTGACGTGCTCCGAATCGTCGTCATCCGCACCATGGCTGGCGGCGATAGCGGCATCGGAAGAGGCTGTAGCAGTACGCGCCGCCTTCAAAGCCGCCGCCAGTTTCGCGTTGACCTCGTGGCCGACATAAAGCACGCGCCCATCCTTGCCAATTACCACGTGCTGCGGCGTCACGCGCAAATGGAAGGCTTCGCCGATGGAACCGTCATCAAAGACGATCGGCATCTTCAGTCCCATCGTGTCCCGATATTTGCGTACGTCTTCCAAGGTGTCGTCGAAGCCGACGTCGACGGCGATCACCACAAGATCCGAGCCCGCGTGCTCATACACCTCTTTCAAGTGCGGCATCTGCTCGCGGCAAGGCACACACCACGTGGCCCAGAATTTCAGGTATACCGCCTTCTTGCCGTAGTAACTGGCCAGATCGATGGTCTGGCCATCGATGGTCTTCAAGACCAACTTCGGTGCCGGCGTGCCGACCAGGCCACGCGCCGCGGCTTGCGCATGCTGCTCGCCGGTTTCAGCCTGGGCCAGCGCGCTGAACGCCAGCAATAAAAACAGAATCACGATACGCACGATCCACTCCTTGTACGGGGTGAACGCATGTTCGCGATTTGACATCCGCGCCATAAGAGCCACTTTGCGGCAATCCCGGTGGACCACCAGGCAAGCGCTCTTGTGGTAATGCCTGATACCTCGTCACCCCGACGAAAGCCGGGGCCTAGCGACTTTGGTGACCTTTTAAGCTACTGGGCCCCGGCCTTCGCCGGGGCGACGAATCGGCGGCCGGCTTGCGATGCGCGCTACGCAACCAGCCTCACCAGCTTGGCGATGCCCTCATCGATCCGCGCCACGTCGACCATGCCGAGGCCGAAGGCAACGCCGTTCACTGCCACGCCGTCCTTCACATAGGCATTCAAGGATTCCAGGTTGATGCCTTCCATCGCAGCACGCTCGATCAAGGCTGGTGTGTCGACCGCTTCATCGAGCAAGGCCGCCAGATGCAGTCCCGCATCGGAAGGACACACCTGCAGCCGCCCTTTTCCATGCCGCTGCAAGGCGTCGAGCAACACCTCGCGCCGCTGCGCATACACCTTGCGCATATGCCGCACGTGGCGCACCAAATGGCCTTCAGCGATGAACGCCGCCAGTGTGTCCTGCGTCAGCACGTCGCCATGCCAATCGGCCAAGTGCTTGGCGTTGACGAAGGCCGTGCGCAGCCATGGCGGCGCCACCGCGTAGCCGAGCCGCAAAGTGGGAAACAGGCATTTGGAAAACGTGCCGACGTAACAGACGGTGTCGTCGCGATCGAGCGTCTGTAAGGCATCCAACGGCCGGCCGCCGTAGCGAAACTCGCTGTCGTAGTCGTCCTCGATCACCAACGCACCGCGCGTGCGCGCAAAGGCCAACAACTCGACGCGCCGGCGTGGCGACATCACCACACCGAGCGGGAATTGATGCGAAGGCGTTACGTAAATCACGTTGGCATCGCGCGGAAGTTGCTCGACCACCAGGCCTTCGTTATCCACCGGCACGCCTATCACTTGCGCGCCAGCGGCGCGGAACACTTCGCGCAGCGGCGGATAACCAGGATCTTCCACCGCCACGACGGTGCGCCCGGGCGTCACCAGCACGCGCGCCAGCAGATCGAACGCCTGTTGGGCACCGCTGGTGACGATCACATCCTCGGCCTCACACGACACCGCGCGCGCAAAGGAAATGTGCAGTGCAATCGCCTGGCGCAAAGGCAAGCGCCCTGGTGCCGGATCGTAGAGCGATGCGGATCGCGACAGGTTGCGCAAGGCGCGCGCGGAAAGCCGTCGCCAGATGTCGTAGGGAAACGATCGGCTGTCGGGAATGCCGAGGCGAAAATCATGCGCATAGGTGCCGGTATGCATCGGCTTTGGCAAACCCATGAAGCTTCGCCAGTACGACGCTATGCGTTTGTCGGCGGCGGAGGCATCGATGCGTGCACGTCGATCATTGCGCCGCATGGCAAGGTCGGCCACGAAGTTGCCGGCGCCACGCCGCGCTTCGATATAGCCCTCGCCCAGCAACAGGTCATAGGCCGCCACGACGGTGTTGCGCGATACCTCCAGCGCTTCGGCCAGCTCACGCGTGGCGGGCAGACGCAGCCCGGGTTTCAAACGGCCATCCAGGATCGCCGCACGCAACTGGCCATGCAACGCGGCCATGCGCTGCCGTGAACCGCGCTCCGGCAATTGAAGCGGAAACTCAAAGGGATGCTCCACGCGGCGGGCTCCGGGCAAACTGGACCCTTAGATTTGATCTAATGTGGATCTTTTGCAAGACCACTAGCCTGCGTACGCTGATCCTCAGGCAGCGGCCAGCAGCCTCCTAGCCCACCCCGCCATCAAACAGGTCCCGTGCCATGATCGATCTCTACTTCGCCGCCACCCCGAACGGCCTGAAGGCCAAGCTGTTCCTGGAAGAAGCGCAGCTGCCGTATCGCGTGATACCGGTGAGCCTCGGCAAGGGCGAGCAGTTCAAGCCAGAATTCCTGGCCATTTCGCCAAACAACAAGATTCCCGCCATCGTCGACCACGAACCGGCCGGCGGCGGCGCACCGATCAGTTTGTTCGAATCGGGCGCGATCATGCTGTATCTGGCGGAGAAAACCGGGCGACTGATTCCGCAGGACGTGCACGGCCGCGCCGAAGTGCTGCAGTGGCTGTTCTGGCAGATGGCCGGCCTGGGCCCGATGGCCGGGCAGATCGGCCACTTCAACGTCTATGCGCCCGAGAAAGTGCCCTACGCCATCGACCGCTATACCCGTGAAACCAGCCGCCTGTATGGCGTGCTCGATCGACTGCTGGCGGATCGCCCGTTCATCGCCGGTGAGTTCTCGATTGCCGACATCGCCTGTTACCCATGGATCGTTCCGTACGAAGCACATGGGCAGAACCTCGCTGAATTTCCCAACCTGAAGCGCTGGTTCGAAAGCATGGCAGCACGGCCAGCCACCGTGCGCACGTATGAAGGTGTCGAGAATGTCTATGCACCCAAGCAGGCGATATCGGACGAAGAACGCAGCGTGCTGTTCAAGCAAGGCGCAAAGGCTCGCGCCTGAGCCCGCCGCATCCGAAAAGTCTGCTGACAGGTGTTGTCATTGCCCGGGTCTAGGGTTGCTGGGCCACCTCCATGAGTGCCTATGCCATGAAGAAATCCGACATTGCCACGTTGATTCTGCTTGGCGCCCTGTGGGGCGCGTCGTTTCTCTTCATGCGCATGGGCGCGGCGCAGTTCGGCAGCATGGCTTTGGCGGGCATGCGTGCGATCGGCGCGGCGATCTGTGCGGTTCCCTTGCTGCTGTCGCGCGAGCGTCTGGTCGAACTGCGCGCAAACTGGCGCTCGGTGGCCTTGATCGGCCTGGCCAATTCGGCGTTGCCGTTCGTGCTGTTCTCGTACGCGGCGCAGAGTCTGCCTGCTGGCCTGTCGGCGATCTTCGACGCAATCGCGCCGCTGCTGGTGGCCCTGTCCGGCTGGCTGTGGCTGAGCGAACGACTGAATGCGATGCAGGCAAGCGGCCTGGTGATCGGCATGACGGGCGTGGTGTGGCTGATCGGCGGCAGTATGGGTTTCGGCCACGGCGGCGCATCGGTCGGCTGGGCGATGGCAGCCTGCGTGGGCGCCAATATCTGCTACACCTTCGGCGCACATTACAGCCATCGGCGCGTGCAAAGCGTATCGCCGCTGACCGTCGCCATCGGCAGCCAGGTGGCCGCGGCGGTGATGCTGCTTCCTTCCACGCTATGGTTCTGGCCGGCGCAATCACCCACGCTGCAAGCGTGGGTGGCAATGTTCGGACTGGCCGCCGGCTGCACCACGCTCGCCTACGTGCTGTTCTACCGTTTGCTGGCGCGTATCGGCTCCACGCGCTCGATGGCGGTGCTGTATCTGATTCCCGTGTTTGGCGTGGTATGGGGCGCACTGTTCCTGCGCGAAACGGTGACGCTGGCAATGGCCGGCGGATGCATCGTTATCCTGCTCGGCGTGGCACTCACTACAGGTGTATTGAAAATGCGTTCCACGGCACCCGTGCCGTTGGATGCTGTCGAAAAGGCTTAGGCTCGGGCTTGTGCTGCGAGCTGGTCCATAATCCCCGATCGCGCCCCACGCGATCCCCATGACTGGAGTTGGAATGCGCTCGCTTCGTTACGGCCGCGTCGCCGCCTATCTTTTCACTCTGCTGATGCTGTTGTTCGGCACGCATGCCTTCGCGCAGGATGCCGAAGACAATCTGCTGCCGGTCACGGAAGCCTACAAACTCAGCGCCGATGCCAGCACGCCCGGCGTAGTGAAGCTGCACTGGGATATCGCACAGGATTACTACCTCTATCGCGGCCGCATGGCGTTCAAGGGCGGCGATGGCGTGACCTTGGGTGAAGCGCAACTTCCCGATGGCGCAAAACATGACGATCCTTACCTCGGTCCGGTGGAGACGTATCACCACAGCGTGGACGCCACCATTCCGTACACGCTTGCACCTGGCACCACTGTTCTGAAATTGGATGTGCGCTACCAGGGCTGCCACGAAACCGATCCGAAGATCTGCTATCCGCCGCATACCGAAAATTTGACGTTGCCGGTTCCAGCATCTGCCGGTGCACCGCCTGCCAACAAGCTCAACGATCTGTTTGGCTCGCGCACGCAGGCGTTGACCGGCGGCAGCCGCGAACCGTTGCCGGCGGAACAGGCCTTTCGCTTCGATGCGATCACACAGGATGCCCATCATCTGCTGCTGCGCTGGACCATCGCCAAGGGCTACTACCTGTATCGCGATCAGACACAGCTTGCCGTCAAGGATGCGCCGAAGCTTTCGCTATCGCCCACGTGGCCATCTGGTGTCACGCATGAGGATGCGCATTTCGGCAAGACCACGGTGTATTTCGATGAGCTGACCTTGCCGGTGACGATCAACGGCGATACCGCCGGCATGAAGTCGCTGGCGTTGGTGGCGAGCTTTCAAGGCTGCCAGGACGGCGGACTGTGCTATCCGTTGATGACGCGCGAAGCGCATATCGATCTGACCGGTGGCAGCAGTGCGACGGTCGCGACGGCGGCCAATCCGGCACCGGAAATGCCGCCGGCGGATGCAAAGAAATCCGGCGTCAGCTTCTTGTATGCATTGCTGCTCGCCCTGGGCGGCGGCCTGGTGCTGAATTTGATGCCGTGCGTGTTGCCGGTGCTTTCCATCAAGGCCATCGGCTTGATCGAAAGTGGCGAAAATCCCGCGCGCCGCCGCTTGCATGCCTTGATGTACACGGCCGGCGTCTTGGTGAGCTTCGCCGTGCTGGGCGCCATCATCATCGCGCTGAAAACCGCATGGGGTGCGCATCTGCAAAATCCGCTGGTGGTGGCCGTGCTGGCACTGGTGATGCTGGCGGTGGCGCTGTCGATGTCGGGCGTGGTGCAGTTCGGCGCGTCGCTGGGCAACACGGGCAGTTCGCTGGCGAGCCGCTCCGGGCCGGCTGGTGACTTCTTTACCGGCGTGCTGGCGGTGGTGGTGGCCAGCCCCTGCACGGCGCCATTCATGGGTACCGCGCTGGCGTATGCGCTGGTTGCGCCAATCGCCAGCGCCATCACGGTGTTCCTTGCCCTGGGATTGGGTTTGTCGCTGCCGTTTCTTGCCGTGGGGTTCGTGCCGGCGTTGTCGCGCTGGTTGCCGCGTCCCGGCCGCTGGATGGAAACGCTGAAGGAAGTGCTGGCGTTCCCGATGTATCTCACCGCCGCCTGGCTGGCCTGGGTGCTGGCCAACCAGCGCGGCGCCGATGCCGTTGGCCTGTTGCTGGTGGCGGCGGTGTTGCTGTCGATGACGTTGTGGTGGTTCGAACGCAGCCGCAACCGCGGCATGCCGAGCCGCGCACTGGTCGCCCTGCTGGCGCTGCTCACGCTGGCGCCGCTGTATTACCTCGGCACCTTGCCTCTGGCCGCACAGACAGCGGCAAACGCGGACGGCATCGTCGCCTATTCACCAGAAAAGCTCGCCGAACTGCGCAAGGCCGGCACACCGGTGTTCGTCGACATGACCGCCGACTGGTGCGTCACCTGCAAGGCCAACGAACACGCCGTGCTCAATGGGGATGATTTCAAGGCGCTACTCAAGCGCACCGGCGCCGTTTACATGAAGGGCGACTGGACTAATGAAGACTCCGCCATCTCCACCTTCCTGCAGCAATACCACTCGCCTGGTGTGCCGCTCTATGTGGTGTTCCCGAAGGGTGGCAACGATGGGCGGAAGCTGCCAACGGTGCTGACCTTCTCGCTGGTGGAGCAGGCGTTGAGCGAAGCGGCGAAGTGAGGCGATCGCCGCAAACGCCTACCCGTCATTCCAGCGAAAGCTGGAATCCAGCGACTTCGGGCTTGAAAGGCACTGGATTCCAGCTTTCGCTGGAATGACGAGTTTGGGTTCCGTGGTAGCAGTGGGGATGACGGCGCGTGTCGCCTGCGATAGCAAGCACTCGCACAAGACGTCATCATCCGGCTCCGCCCCTACCCTCACCCCCAGCCCCTCTCCCGCAGGGAGAAGGGAGCCAGCCAGGCGCTACTCATGCTGAGCCGCACCAACCTCGTCATCCTCGCCCTGGCCCTGTTCGCCGCGATCGCCGGCGGCTGGCTGCAGCACGCAAGCCGGCAGGCGCACGTGCCCGCTGGCGTCCATGTAGCGAACGTCGGCGAACTTCGCCCAGACGTCGCCCTGCTCGACCTGGGCGGCCACGAGCGCCGGCTTTCCGGCTACCAAGGCAAACGCCTGTTGTTGAACTTCTGGGCCAGTTGGTGCTCACCCTGCATCGCCGAGATGCCCGCGCTGAATGCGGCCCAACGCAAATTCGCCGATCAGGGCGCGATCGTGCTGGGTATTGCGATGGATCAGCCGGATAACGTGCGCGCCTTTCTCGCCCAGCATCCGGTCAGCTACCCCATCCTGCTGGGCCAGCTCAGCTCGCCCAGCACCTCGCTACGTTTCGGGGATACGGACGAAGTCCTGCCGTACAGCGTGCTGCTGGATGAAAACGGCAAGATCCTGGCCACCCAGCGGGGACCGTTGAGCGCCAAACAGCTGGAACGCTGGCTCTCTCCCGCAACCGCGCCCTGACGCCATTTGGGGCGCCATACGTCCACGCACGTTTAACATCTTCTTTCTCCGCCAAACGTCGCCGAATTGCGCCGAACTGGACAATATCCTCAACACCGCGCACACTCTCGCCGGTTTCCGGGGAGCATGGGAGCACCATGGCGAAGCTGCTGGTCCTGCACGGACCCAACCTCAACCTGCTAGGCGTGCGCGAGCCGGATATCTACGGCCGGGAGACGCTGGCCGACATCAATAACCAGCTGGCCCAGCGCGCCCAGGTGGCCGGCCACGAGCTGGCCTGGTACCAGTCCAATGCCGAGCACGAGCTCATCGGCCGCATTCACCAGGCGCGTGATGAGCAAATCGCCACCATCCTGATCAATCCCGGCGCCTTCACCCACACCAGCGTGGCCCTGCGCGATGCGCTGGCCGCCGTGGGCATTCCCTTCATCGAGCTGCACATGAGCAACGTGCATGCCCGCGAACCCTTCCGCCGCCACTCCTATCTGTCGGACCTCGCGATGGGCGTGATATGCGGCTTCGGCAGCGCCAGTTACCGCCTGGCGCTGGATGCCGCCCTGGCCAAACTTGAACCAACGCCTGCCGGCTAGTCGGCCAATACCGTTTCCTTTCACACCATTACTGTTCACATCGGGACCGCCAGCTGCGGCCCTCAGACCCTGAGAAGGCAAGCCCTATGGATCTGCGCAAGATCAAAAAACTGATCGACCTGCTCGAGGAATCCAACCTCGCCGAACTGGAAATCAAGGAAGGCGAGGAAGTCGTCCGCCTGTCGCGCGTGCCCAAGGGCGGCATCACCGTCGCCGCGCCGGCCGCCGTGCACATGCCGGCTCCGGCACCCGCGCCCGCACCGGCCGCCGCAGCGCCAGCCGAAAGCGCCACGGCGGGCAGCAACCTGCCGGCCGGCCACGTGGTGAAGGCGCCGATGGTCGGCACGTTCTACGCCTCGGCCAGCCCGGGCGCAGCGGCGTTCGTAAAGGTCGGTCAGCAGGTCAAGGCTGGCGAGACGCTGGGCATCATCGAAGCGATGAAGATGTTCAACCAGATCGAAGCCGAAGTCAGCGGCACCGTGCAAGCCATCCTGGTCGATAACGGCCAACCGGTGGAGTTCGACCAGCCGATGTTCGTGATCGCCTGAACGGCCTGACGACTATGCAAAAGCTCGAAAAGGTCGTTATCGCCAATCGTGGCGAAATTGCGTTGCGCATCCTGCGTGCGTGCCACAGCCTCGGCATCAAAACCGTGGCGGTGCACTCCACCGCGGATCGCAACCTCAAGCACGTGGGTTTGGCTGATGAAGCGATCTGCATCGGCCCCGCGCCATCGGTCGACAGCTACCTCAACATTCCGCGCATCATCGCGGCGGCGGAAATTACCGACGCCAACGCGATCCATCCCGGCTACGGCTTTCTGGCCGAGCGCGCCGATTTCGCCGAACAGGTGGAGCAGTCCGGCTTCATCTTCATCGGACCGACGGCGGACGTGATCCGCATGATGGGCGACAAGGTCGAAGCCATCCGCGCGATGAAAGCCGCCGGCGTGCCGTGCGTGCCCGGTTCCGGTGGCCCGCTCGGTGACAACGTCGAAGAGAACATGCGCATTGCGCGCGAGATCGGCTATCCCGTGATCATCAAGGCCGCTGGCGGCGGCGGCGGTCGCGGAATGCGCGTGGTGCGCACCGAAGCGCATCTGGGCAACGCCGTCACCATGACCAAGCAGGAAGCCAAGGCGGCCTTCGGCAACGATCAGGTGTACATGGAGAAGTTCCTGGAAAATCCGCGCCACGTGGAAATCCAGGTGCTCGCCGACGGCCAAGGCAATGCGATCCATCTTGGCGAACGCGACTGCTCGATGCAGCGCCGCCACCAGAAGGTGGTCGAAGAAGCACCCGCGCCCGGCATCACGCCGGAACAGCGCGCACAGATCGGCCAGGTGTGCGTGGATGCCTGTCTGCGTATCGGTTATCGCGGTGCGGGCACGTTCGAATTCCTGTTCGAGAACGGACGCTTCTACTTCATCGAAATGAACACGCGCATCCAGGTGGAACATCCGGTAACGGAATTGATCACCGGCGTGGATCTGGTGCGCGAGCAATTGATGATCGCAGCCGGCGAAAAACTTTCGCTCAAGCAGGAAAACATCAGGATCAACGGTCACGCGATCGAGTGCCGCATCAATGCGGAAGATCCGGAAACCTTCATGCCTTCGCCCGGCACGGTGAAGCGCTTCGAAGCACCTGGCGGCCCCGGCGTGCGCGTGGATACGCACTTGTACGACGGCTACCGCATTCCGCCGAACTACGATTCGATGATCGGCAAACTGATCGTGCACGGACCGGATCGCGAAACGGCGATTGCGCGCATGCGCCTGGCGCTTGCCGAAACGGTGATCGAAGGCGTGAAGTGCAACGTGCCGCTGCAGCAGCGCATCATGTCCGACGTCGGTTTCCAGCAAGGTGGACAGAACATCCACTATTTGGAAAAGCGCATGGCGGAGCATAAGGAACATCCGCATAGCGGGCTTGAATCCAAAGCTTGATTGGCACTCACCGCAGTGCTTGTGCGCGTCATCCCGGCGAACGCCGGGACTCAGCGACTTGAAGCCCGTAAGGCACTGGGCCCCGGCGTTCGCCGGGGCATCAGTGGCGTCAGGTTGCTTAGCAAAGTTGAGCCCGATCGCAAGATTCACGCCCCGCCCTACCCTCGCCCCAAGAGGCAGAGGGACAATGCCCGCAGCTCTCCCTCTTCCGGAACACCGATGCCCTGGCTCGAACTCTCCCTGACTGTCCGCGCCGAACAGCAACCACGCGTGGAAGAAGCGCTGGACGATCTGGGCTCGCTGTCGATCACGCTGCGCGACGCCAACGCCGAGACCGCCGACGAACAGGCCATCTTCGAACCTGGCGTGGGTGAGCTGCCGTTGTGGCCGACCATCACCTTGAACGCATTGTTCGATGCCGACATCGACCGCCGCGGCCTCAGCGAAGCCTTGAGCGAACTGCTGCCGTGGCTGGAGCCCGATCAGCTCAGCTTCCGCGACGTGGCCGATGAAGATTGGGAACGCGCATGGATGGACCAGTTCAAGCCGATGTCATTCGGTCGTCGGCTATGGATTTACCCATGGAATATTGCGCCACCGGATGACGATGAGCTGGCGATCGTGCAACTCGATCCCGGCCTCGCCTTCGGCAGCGGCACACATCCCACCACCGCGCTGTGCCTGGAATGGCTCGATAGCCTGGATCTCAGCGGCAAGCGCGTGATCGACTTCGGCTGTGGCTCCGGCATTCTCGCCATTGCCGCGCTGAAGCTCGGCGCAGCCGCCGCCGTAGGCGTCGACAACGATCCGCAGGCGCTCACCGCGTCGGCCGACAACGCTGAACGCAACCAGGTCGCCGATCGACTGGCGTTGTTCCTGCCTGAAGACTTTGCCGGCGAACCTGCCGAGGTGTTCGTCGCCAACATTCTTGCCGGGCCACTTGGCGAACTGGCGCCCACGTTTGCCACCCTCGCCAAACCAGGTGCTCCGTTCGCGCTTTCCGGCATCCTGCAAGGCCAACAAGAAGAATTGCTGGCGCGTTATGCCGAATGGTTCGATGGCCTGCGCGTGGACGTGCGCGAAGATTGGGTACGCATCAGCGGCCAGCGTCGCGTTTGATCGCCGCCGTGCCTGCTAAGCTTGCGGCACACACGTTTTAGCGCACCCATGTATACGCAATGCCCTGAATGCCTCTCCGTGTTTTCAGTGGATGCGCGCACGCTCGCGCAGGCGCACGGCTTCGTCATGTGCGGCCATTGCGGCGCCGGTTTCGACAGCATCGCCACCTTGGCCGATCAACTGCCGCCGGAACCCTTCCATGAGCTGCCCTCACACGACCCCGGCGTGGAACCGCCGCGCCTGGAAGCAGCCGTCTATCGGCCGAAACCCACCACCGAACCCGAACCTGGCGATACGCCGCCGTTACGCGACGACTTCGCCGATCTCATCGTCACACCGCGTTTCGCACGCGACAAACGCATCGACAAACCGCGTCGCTGGCCATGGGTGATGGCATGCCTGTTGCTGCTGCTGGGCCTGGTCGCGCAGATCGGCTGGGCGTTGCGCGACACCTTGATTGCCGAACCCACCACCGGTTCGCTGATACAGCAGGCATGTTCAGTGCTGTCATGCCACTTGCCGCCGGTACGTGACGTCGCCAAGCTGCATTTGCTTGCGCGCGACGTGCAGACACATCCCACCGTGCCCGGTGCATTGCTGATCAGTGCCACGTTGCGCAACGACGCAACATTCACTCAACCGTGGCCCGTGGTCGCCATTCGATTGACCGATGGCAATGGCAAAGTGATTGCCATGCGTCGTCTCAATCCCTACGAATACCTCGATGATACGGACGCCTTGCATCGAGGTCTTGCGCCCGGCGCTAGCACAGCTTTGGTCTTTGAGGTAGAGGATCCGGGGCATCAAGCGGTTGGCTTTGACATGGCATTTGAATAACTGCGCCTTAGTGCCTGTTCGGCATGGCCTTATGCGGTTACATGCATTTTCATCGCAAAAGGCTCTTAATTTTATCGGCGGTCGCGAGTACACTCGGTCCCTCGCGCTGCGGAAAGCAGCGACTGTCGACCCGCCGCGAAAGCGGTAACTGCCAGAACATGGTGACGGCCTATGCAGCCGTTGCGTGGAGTCCGTGAGGGGACATGTCCTTGAACGCCGTGAGACTGCCTGCCAACGAGGTTGTTCGTGAATCCTCGTCGCAGAGCGCACTGAGTGAATGTGTCAGTCGTACAGTGCGCCGCTATCTTGCGGACATTGGCGATACGCCGTGCGACGAAGGTTTGCACGCATTGGTGATTCGTGAAGTCGAAGGTCCATTGCTGCGGGAAGTACTGGCATTTCATGATGGCAACCAGAGCCGCGCCGCAGCGGTGCTGGGCATCAATCGCGCCACGTTGCGCAAGAAGCTCGCGCAGCACGGCCTGCTCTAGCATCCAAGGCCACGTCTGGCCACCGCACATCGTTTAGACGTCCAAACAGCCGCCGCAAGGCAGGCATGGCGCGCTATAATGCGCAGCTTTCCCGTTCCCGGAAGCCACCATGCCTGCACCTGCCGTCACGCCTATCCGCCGCGCTCTGATCAGCGTCTCGGACAAAGCCGGACTGATCGAACTGGGTAAACGCCTGGCGGCAGCCAAGGTGGAATTGCTCTCCACCGGCGGCAGCGCGAAGGCACTGCGCGATGCCGGCATACCCGTCAAAGACGTCAGTGATGTCACCGGTTTTCCGGAAATCATGGATGGCCGCGTCAAGACCTTGCACCCCAAAGTCCATGGTGGCCTGCTTGGCCGTCGCGGCACGGATGACTCGGTAATGGCTGAACTCGGCATCGCGCCGATCGATCTGCTGGTGCTGAATCTCTATCCGTTCGAAGCAACCGTCGCCAAGCCCGATTGCACGCTGGAACAAGCCATCGAAAACATCGATATCGGCGGGCCCGCCATGCTGCGTTCGGCGGCAAAAAACTGGAACGACGTCGGCGTGCTCACTTCGCCCGATCAATACGACGAAGCCTTGTCGGAAATCGAACAGCAAGGCGGATTGAGCCGCGCCACGCGTTTCAAGTTGGCTGTCGCGGCATTCAATCGTGTATCCAACTACGACGGTGCCATCAGCGATTACTTGTCGGGCCTGCAGCTCAACGATGCACAAGACGCCATTGCCGCTCATGACGCTTTCCCTGGCCAGCTCAACAGCCGTTTCGTGAAGACGCTAGATTTGCGCTACGGTGAAAACCCGCATCAACAAGCTGCGTTCTACCGCGATCTGCAACCCGTGCCTGGCACGCTCGCAACGTTCCAGCAATTGCAGGGCAAGGAACTCTCTTTCAACAACATCGCCGATGCGGATGCTGCATGGGAATGCGTGCGCAGCTTCACCAAGCCGGCCTGCGTGATCGTGAAGCATGCCAATCCGTGTGGTGTGGCGGTGAGCCTGGATGGCATCGCCAAGGCCTACGACCTGGCCTTCCAGACCGATCCCACATCGGCCTTCGGCGGCATCATCGCGTTCAATCGCGAAGTGGATGGCGTGCTCGCACAGACGATGGTGGAACGTCAGTTCATCGAAGTCGTTCTGGCTCCTGGCTATTCGGAAGAAGCTCTGAAAGCGTTCACCAAGAAGGGCAACGTGCGCGTGCTGCGCATTCCCGTTCCGGCGGAAAACGCAAACGTGGCCGCTGCCTATGATCTGCGCCGCGTCGGCTCCGGCTTGCTGGTGCAGACGGCGGATCGCGGCATGATCACGGCGGCGGATCTGAAGATCGTCACCCGCCGCGCACCAACCCAGGAACAAATCGACGACCTGATCTTTGCCTGGAAGGTCGCGAAATACGTAAAGAGCAACGCCATCGTCTACGCGCGCCACCGCCAGACTATCGGTATCGGCGCCGGCCAGATGAGCCGCGTGTACAGTGCGCGTATCGCGGGCATCAAGGCAGCGGACGAAAAGCTGGAAGTACGCGGCTCGGTGATGGCATCCGATGCGTTCTTCCCGTTCCGCGACGGTATCGATGCCGCCGCCGCCGCGGGCATCAGCGCGGTGATTCAGCCGGGTGGTTCGATGCGCGATGCGGAAGTGATTGCCGCAGCGGATGAGCACGATATGGCGATGGTCTTCACCGGCATGCGCCATTTCCGCCACTGACACACACCGAAATGGCTGCGTAGGTTGGGTTAGCGCAGCGTAACCAATACCTTCGAAGCGGCACCGTTGGGTTACCACGGATCAAGTCCTCGGTAACCCAGCTTACGAAGCGCATCATTCAGCCGTCACGATTTCCGTACTCAGCGCGCGACGCTTCGCAGCCTCTTTCCGTTGCGCATATCGCCGCGCCAACACCGCACACGTCATCAACTGCATCTGATGAAACAGCATGATCGGCAACACGATCATGCCCAGCATGTGCGCGGGAAACAGCACGTTCGCCATCGGCACGCCACTGGCCAGGCTCTTCTTGGAGCCGCAGAACACAATGGTGATTTCGTCTTCGCGATTGAAACCAAGCGCACGTGAGCCATAACGCGTGGTCAGCAGCGCCAGAGCCAGCAGGATGGCGTTGACGACCAGCAGACCGCCCAGCACCGGCAAGGGAAGCTGCTTCCACAAACCCTGCAATACCGCCGCACTGAAGGCGGTGTACACCACCAGCAGGATCGAACCCTGATCCACCAGCCCCACCAGCGAGCGATGCTGCTGCACCCAGCCGCCGATCCAGCGCTGTGCAATCTGGCCCGCCACGAATGGCACAAACAGCTGCAACACGATATCGCCGACCGAATGCCAGGACACACCGCCCTGTCCGTGTGCATGCACCACCAAGCTCGTGAGCAACGGCGTAAACGCGATCCCAATCAAACTGGACGCCGACGCCGAACACACCGCTGCCGGCACGTTGCCGCGCGCGATGGAGGTGAACGCGATGGACGATTGCACCGTCGACGGCAAGGTGCACAGGAACAGAATGCCGACATACAGCGCCGGCGTGACCAACGGCAACAGCAACGGCTTGAGGGCCAGGCCCAACAGCGGAAACAACACAAAGGTACTGGCCAGCACGGTCAGGTGCAGACGCCAATTCGTCATGCCCGCGATGACTGCTTCGCGCGAAAGCTTGGCGCCATGCAAAAAGAACAACAGTGCAATGGCGAGATTGGTGAGCCAGTCGAATGCCACCGCAGTATGACCCCGGCAGGGCAACACGCTGGCGGTGATGACGGTGGCGATCAGGCAAAGGGTGAAGTTGTCGGGCAGGAAGCGACGCAGAGACATGGCTGCAGGCTCGTCGAAGCGGGGAATGGCGCTATTTCACTGGCCGGCCATTGATAAATCAAATAACTTTATTGTATCTATTGATACGCTATGAGCATGAATGTCAATCTCCGGCAGTTGCGGGTTTTTCTGGCCGTTGCGCGCCAGCGGCATTTTCGTCGCGCGGCGGAACATCTGTACCTGAGCCAGCCCGCTGTGAGCCGGCATGTGGCAGAGCTGGAAGCGGAACTCGGCGTGCGCCTGTTCGATCGCAGCACACGCGAGGTGATTCCAACCGAAGCCGGCCGCTATCTGGAAAGCGCCATCGAACGCGTGCTGGATGAACTCGAAGGCGTGCTGGATCACGTGCATTCCGAAGGCGAACGCAAGCGTGGCAAGATCCATATCGCCTCGGTGCCGACGCTCTCAGCCAGCTTGATGCCGCTGTGCATCGCCGACTGCGCGCGCGACTATCCCGAACTCACCATCCAATTGCACGACCAAGCGCAAACCCTGGTGCTCGACAGCGTGCGCGGTGGTGAAGTGGATTTCGGCATCGCGATCGAACCGCCTGAGGCCAGCGAATTCGACAGCGAGGTGATCATGCACGATCCCTTCTGTCTCGCCTGCCACCCCGATCATCCACTCGCGCAGCACAAGACCGTGGCGTGGAAGAAGTTGCAGGGGCAGCCGCTGGTGCTGCTGGATTATTCCTCCGGCAGCCGGCGCCTGATCGATCAACTGCTGCAGAAACATGGTGTGGAGGCGCACGTCGTGCAGCAAACCGGCCATCCTTACACGGCATTCCGCATGGTGGAGGCGGGGTTGGGCGTTACCGTGACACCCGCCCTTTCATCGCCGCCCGCCACGCTTGCCGTGCGCCCACTTACACCGGCTGAGCGGCGCGCCGTTACCTTGATCCATCGTCGCCAGCGTTCGTTGTCACCATTGGCGGCATTGGTGTGGAATCGCCTGCGCGAACTCACCGCAAAAGGCGCTCTCACACCGCGTTGAACGCCGTTTACCTACGCTCCACTCGCTTTCGAGCCGAGGAAACATCCATGCGCTACGAACTCTATTATTGGACAGGCATTCAAGGCCGCGGCGAATACGTGCGGCTGGCGCTCGAAGATGCCGGCGCCGACTACGTCGACGTGGCGCGCCAACGCGGCGACAAGGCGATCATGCCGTTCCTGCGCGGCAAGCAGGATGGTGCGTTACCGTTCGCGCCGCCGTTTCTCAAAGCGGGTCGCCTGGTGATTGCGCAGACAGCCACTATCCTGGCTTATCTCGGCCCACGCCTGGGCCTGGTGCCTGGCGGGCAATCCGCGGAAATCTACGCGCAGCAGTTGCAACTGACGATCGCCGATTTCGTGGTGGAAGTTCACGACACGCATCATCCGATCGCCGTCGATCAGTATTACGAGCAACAGCGCGCCGCCGCGCGCAAACGCAGCGAGGCGTTTCGCGACGCGCGGCTGCCAAAGTTCCTTGGTTATTTCGAACAGGTGCTGGAGCGCGGCAATGGCAAGCAGGCGCTATCGCGCCACTCCTATGTCGATCTCTCGCTGTTCCAGCTCGTCAGCGGACTCGACTATGCCTTTCCCAACACGATGCGCCGCATGCACAAACGCATCCCGCGCTTGCGCGCCCTGACCGAACGCATCGCCGAGCGGCCGAACATTGCCGCGTATCTCGCTTCGCCACGGCGCATCCCCTTCAACGAAGACGGCATCTTCCGCCATTACGCCGAATTGGATCTCGCGCGCTGAAAGTCGTAGGTTGGGTGAGGCATCGCCGAACCCCAACATGGCCTGCGGGCATGCCGAGATGCTGGGTTCGCGTTCGCTCACCCCAACCTACGCGAACAATGCAATCACCAGCGAACCGGCCACGATCAACACACCGCCGATCAACACCGGCCAACTCGGCTTTTCACCGAGCACCAGCAAGCCCAGCACGATCGCGATAGCCACGCTGAGTTTGTCGATCGGCGCCACCTTGCTGATTGGCCCCAATTGCAACGCGCGGTAGTAGCACAGCCACGACAATCCCGTGGCGATACCCGAAAGCACCAGAAACACCCAGCTATGCCATGGCAGGCCGGACGGCTTGGCCCATTCCGCACGCAGGCTGAGGATGCCCGCGGTCACGGCGAGAATCACCAGCGTGCGAATAAAGGTGGCGAGGTTGGAATTGATCCCCGCCACACCAAGCTTGCCGAACAGCGCCGTCAGCGCGGCGAAGAACGCCGAACCCAGCGCGAACAGCAACCAGCTTTCGCGCAGATTCATCGGCGGGAGGTCACTGACCGTTGTCTTCGGACGACGATGCAGACGCCGGCTTGCTATCGCCCCAATGCATGATCCGGTACATCACCGGCTTCACCGGCGGCTGGCCGTTCGGATCGAGCATGTGGCCGTCGGGGTCGACGTTGTAGATCTGTTGCGGGCCATGCTTTGGCGTCACCACCACCATGTAGACGCGACCGTTCTGGCGGTATTCCTGGATGGTGTTCTCGCCTTCCTGCTGCACCGATACGTCCGGCGGCGTTTGTCCATGGGCGTCATGAGGTGCGGGCGCGGGTACGCCCGCCACCTTCGGCACCGGAATCGGCTTGCCAGGCAGGTGGCTGGGTTCCAGCTCGGCCGGGCTCGATACCGGCTTGGCAGAGGTGCTCGCCGCAGCCGGCGGCTCTTTCGCCGGGTTAACGCCCGGATCGTTCATGCCCGGCGGCGGCGGTGCCGGCGCGAAATGTGGCGTGGCGGAGGAAGAGGAAGACGACTGCGCGAAGGCCGACGAGGCGGCCAGAAGAGAAAGGGCGAGCAAGCAGGCTGCGTGTTTCATGGCGGGATGACCTCGTCAGAGTCACAAAAGCATAGCAGTGCATGGCGCGCCCAGCGGTGAACGATCCGGATGCAATGGTTACCTGGCGACCCCATGTCCATTCCCTGTCCCTGACGCCTTGTTCCCTTAGAATCCCGGCATGCCAAATCTCACGCTCATCGACGGCTCGTCGTATCTCTACCGCGCGTTCCATGCGTTGCCACCCCTCAGTAACGCAAAGGGCGAACCCACGGGCGCCTTGTTCGGCGTGGTCAACATGCTGCGCGCCACACTGAAGGCCAAGCCCGATTACGTGGCTTTCGTCACCGACGCCTCCGGCCCCACCTTCCGCAATGTGCTGTATGACAAGTACAAGGCGAACCGGCCGCCCATGCCCGACGATCTGCGCGCGCAGGTCGAGCCGATGCTGGAAATCGTCAGCGCGCTGGGTTTTCCGATTCTGCGCGTCACCGGCGTGGAGGCGGACGATGTGATCGGCACACTCGCCCATCAGGCGCACGAGCATGGCATCGACGTGCTGATCTCCACCGGCGACAAGGATCTCGCGCAACTGGTTCGCCCCGGCATCTCCTTGGTGAACACCATGACCAACACCACCATGGACAGCGCGGCGGTGATGGAGAAGTTCGGTGTAAAACCGGAGCAGATCGTCGACTTCCTCAGCCTTACCGGCGACACCGTCGACAACGTGCCCGGCGTGACCAAATGCGGCCCGAAAACCGCCGCGAAATGGCTGGCCGAATACGGCACGCTGGACGGCGTCATCGCCAATGCCGACAAGGTCGGCGGCAAGATCGGTGAATACCTGCGCGAAGCGCTGCCTTCGCTGCCGTTGTCGCGCCAACTGGTCACGATCAAGACGGACGTGCCGCTGGAGTTCAAAGTGCAGCAACTGTTGCTGCGCGACCGTAACGTCGACGCGCTGCGCGAGTTGTATACGCGCTATGAATTCAAGGCTGCGCTGAAAGAACTCGACAGCGCCACGGCGGACGTCGTCACCACGCCCTCGCCCGCTCCTGCTGTTGCGCCAGCTGCTGCCAAGCCATCCGTTTCCTCCGGCAAGGGCGAATACGAGCTGGTGACTACCCAGGCGCAACTCGACGACTGGCTGGCACGCCTCAAGACCGCGCCGCTGATTGCCTTCGATACGGAAACCACCAGCCTCGATCCGATGCAGGCGGATATCGTTGGAGTCAGTCTTTCCTTGGAACCGTGCAAAGCCTGCTACATCCCGCTGGCGCACGATTATCCCGGCACGCCGGCGCAATTGCCGCGCGATCAGGTGCTCGCTGCGCTCAAGCCGATCCTCGAAGACCCCAAGCGACCGAAAGTCGGCCAGCACGCCAAGTACGACATGAACATCCTGTCGCACTACGGCATCGTGGTGCAGGGCTTGCAACACGACACCATGCTGGAATCCTACGTGTGGAACGCTACCGCCACGCGTCACGACATGGATTCGCTGGCCAAGCGCTATCTCGACTACGACACCATCAAATACGAAGAAGTCGCCGGCAAAGGCGCCAAGCAGATCTCGTTCTCGCAAGTGGATCTGGATACCGCGTGCAACTACGCCGCCGAAGATGCGGACATCACCCTGCGGCTGCATCACGCACTGTGGCCGCAGTTGGAAAGCGAACCGAAGCTGCGCAAGGTCTACGAAGAGATCGAAATTCCGCTGGTCCCCGTGCTGGCCGGCATGGAACAGCGCGGCGTGCTCATCGACGTCAACGAACTGCGCAAGCAAAGCCAGCATCTCGGCAAACGCATGCATGAGCTGCAGCAGGAAGCGTGGCAATCGGCCGGACATGAATTCAATCTTGATTCGCCCAAGCAGTTGCAGGCGATTCTGTTCGACGAACTCGGCCTGCCGGCCAAACTCAAGACACCGACCGGACAACCCTCCACCAACGAAGAAGCGCTCGAAGCGATCGCGGAAGAACACGCACTGCCGCGCCTGATTCTCGACTACCGCGGCCTCGCCAAGCTGCGCTCCACCTACACGGAGAAACTGGCCGAGATCGTCAATCCACGCACCGGTCGCGTGCATACCAGCTATCACCAGGGCGCTGTCGCGACGGGTCGCATTTCATCCACGGATCCAAACCTGCAGAACATTCCCGTACGCACCGAGGAAGGCCGGCGTATCCGCCAAGCCTTTATTGCACCCGCAGGCTGGCAGGTGATGGCTGCTGACTACTCGCAGATCGAGCTGCGCATCATGGCGCATCTTTCCGGTGACGAAGGCCTGCTGCGCGCGTTCCAGGAAGGCGGCGACATCCACCGCGCCACGGCCGCCGAAGTGTTCGGCCTGGAACCCGATGCCGTCACCAGCAACCAGCGCCGCGCGGCCAAGGCGATCAACTTCGGCCTGATGTACGGCATGAGCGCGTTCGGCCTGGCGCGCCAGCTTGGCATCGACCGCGGCGAAGCCAGCGATTACATGGCCCGCTATTTCTCGCGCTACCCCGGCGTGCATGCCTTCATGGACGCTACGCGCGAACGCGCGCATCGCGATGGCTATGTTGAAACCTTGTTTGGCCGTCGCCTTTACCTGGAAAACCTGAGCGCACGCAATCAGGCCCTGCGCGCCGGCGCCGAACGCGCCGCGGTCAACGCACCGATGCAAGGCACCGCCGCCGACATCATCAAGCGCGCCATGATCACCGTCGCCGCCTGGCTGAAAGACCGCAACGATGCGCATATGCTGATGCAGGTACATGACGAACTGGTGTTCGAAGTACGCGCCGATGCGGTCGATGTCGTACGCGACGCCATCCGCCAGCACATGTCCAGCGCCGCAGAACTACGCGTACCGCTGGTGGTGGACGTGGGCGTGGGCAAGAACTGGGACGAGGCGCATTAAAAAAGGCGAGCCATCGTAGGCTGGCATGAAATCCCAACTCCAAAACGCCACCCAAGCTGCGCACTGGCAGCGTCGAAGACAACACGGATTTTTTACAACGCTTACAGGGTTTCCTAAGCACCACGCTCGCAAGTCATTGCGATATGAATCCTCGCTAACCATTTCCGATTTTTTGCACCGCCCAGTGCAACTTTTTAGGCTCCGGCGCGTTCTCACTAACGGATGCACGCAACGGCATCCCCCGGCGCCCACCTCCCTGGGTCGCCACCTGGAATCGGCCCTCTCCCCTGGGTCGCCGATTCCCCCGGCCCCGCGGACTTCCCCCTAAAGTTCGCGGGGCCTTTTCTTATCCGTCCCCCGGCTTTTTCTTGCCCTGCGGCACGACAGACGACAAGCCAGCCGTTAGGATGCCGCGACGGGATGGCCGCCGCCCGCCGGCTGCCCGAGCGCAAAGAGTTGCTCTGCAGTGCAAATCAAAGGGAAACCCACCTCCTTCGACATCGCTCACTTGACCGGGGTCTCGCAGTCCACGGTCTCGCGGGCGTTGCGCGGCAGTCCGCTGGTCAGCGAGGAAACGCGCCAGCGCATCAAGGCCGCGGCCGACCAGCTCAACTACAAGGTCGACAAGAACGCATCCAACTTGCGCTCGCAGCACTCGGGCACCTTGGCCCTGCTGCTGTTCGAAGATCCCACCGCCGACGACTCGCACATCAATCCGTTCTTTCTTTCGATGCTGGGCTCGATCACGCGCGCCTGCGCCTTGCGCGGCTACGACTTGCTGATCTCGTTCCAACAGCTTTCCGATGACTGGCATGCCGATTACGCTGACACCAAAAAGGCGGACGGCATCATCCTGCTCGGCTACGGCGACTACCTGGCCTATCGCGACAAGATGCAGAAGCTGGCCGCGCAGGGCACACGCTCCGTGCGCTGGGGCGCCGTGCTGCCGGACCAGCCGGACGTCTCCATCGGCTGCGACAACCTGCAGGGCGGCCACGCCGTGGCGACCCACCTGCTGGAACAAGGCTGCCGCCGCATCGCCTTTCTTGGCGATGCCTCCAGCCACTATCCCGAATTCTTCGATCGTTACCGCGGCTACGTCACCGCGCTGCAGGAGGCAGGCATCGAAGCCGACCGCGCCTTGCAGATCGATGCCGCGGAGAGCACCGAGCAAGCCGGCTATGAAGCGCTGGAAACGCTGCTGGAACGCAAGCTGCCGTTCGACGCCATCTTTGCCGCCAGCGACCTGATCGCCATCGGCGCCATGCGCGCGCTCGCCGACCATGGCATCAAGGTGCCCGAGCAGGTGGCCGTGGCCGGTTTCGACGACATTCCGATGGCCCGTTTCCTCAACCCGCCGCTGACCACCGTGCTGCAAGACACCAAGCTGGCCGGTGAAACCCTGGTCGACAACCTGCTGCGCCTGATCCGCCGCGAGCCAGTGGAAACCCAGCTGCTCCCGGTAAAGCTGGTGGTGCGGCGTTCCAGCCAGTACGGCGCGCGCTGAACTTTCTGTTACCTCGGCACGGTGTGTGGTGTCGATTTCGCTTCCTCTGCTTCGTCTCCTTAACAAGAGACCCACCCAAGCCAGGAGGAAAGCCCCGATGTACGTCCAGCCCTATCTGCTCTTCAACGGCCGCTGCGAAGAAGCCATCCACTATTACGAGAAACACCTTGGCGCCAAGGTCAACACCAAGATGCGCTACAAGGAAGCTCCGCCAAGCGACGGCCCCGGCGCCAACGCCAATGGCGAGCACATCATGTACAGCCATATCACCATCGGCGACACCGTCGTGATGGCGTCCGACGACTGCGTCAACAAGGACACGAAGTTCCAGGGCTTCTCGCTGTCGCTCACGGTGAACGACAACACCGAAGCCGATCGCGCGTTTGCCGCGCTGGCCGACGGCGGGCAAGTGCATATGCCGCTCAGCCAGACATTTTTCTCGCCCTATTTCGGCATGGTCGCCGACCGCTTCGGCATCCATTGGATGGTCATGGTTCCACCCGCGGAAGGAGAACCATCATGCGCTTCATGATGCTGATGCTGCCAGCCGACCAGTGCAATGCCGCGCCCGATGCGCTGCCAAGCGCCGAGGCCGTCGGGCAGATGATGCGATTCAACAAATCGCTGCAGGAGGCCGGCGTGCTGCTTGCGCTGGATGGCCTCCACCCGCCCTCGGCCGGCGCGCGCGTGCGCGTCGTCGACGGCAAAGTGACGGTCACCGACGGTCCCTTTGCCGAAGCCAAGGAGGTGGTGGGCGGCTATTGGATCATCGACGTGGGTTCGCGTGAGGAAGCCATCGCCTGGGCCTCGCGTTGCCCCATCGGACCCGACAATACGATCGAAGTGCGCCAGGTATTCGAGATGAGCGAGTTTCCTCCGGAGCTGCGCAAAGCGGCCGAAGGCTTCGAAGATCCGCGCCAATCCGCGGCTTGATGTGCCGATATGAACTTGCGCCACACCCAAGCAAGTGCTGTGATCGGTGGCCATGACGGCCACCGACATCCATCGCACCATCGAAGCAGTCTGGCGTATCGAATCGGCGCGGCTCATTGCCGGCCTCGCGCGCATGGTGCGCGACGTGGGGTTGGCCGAGGAACTGGCGCAGGATGCGCTGGTGACCGCACTCGAACGCTGGCCGGAAAGCGGCGTGCCGGACAATCCCGGCGCATGGCTGATGACCGCCGCCAAGCATCGCGCCATCGATCAGCTGCGGCGCAAAAAGCTGATCGAACGCAAGCACGAGGCACTCGCCTATGAATCGGAAGGCGAAGCCGAGGATGGCAAGTCGGAGCTGGAAACCATGCTCGACGATGACATCGGCGACGACCTGCTCAGGCTGATCTTCACCGCCTGCCACCCGGTGCTGTCCGCCGACGCGCGCGCCGCACTCACGTTGCGCCTGCTCGGTGGCCTGACCACCGACGAGATCGCGCGCGCCTTCCTGGTGCCCGAGCCCACCATCTCGCAACGCATCGTGCGCGCGAAACGGACGCTGTCAGAAAAGCAGATTCCTTTCGAAGTACCGCGCGGCGAAGAACGCGACGAACGCCTTGCCTCCGTATTGGAAGTGATCTACCTCATCTTCAACGAAGGCTACGCGGCCACCTCCGGCGTCGACTGGATTCGCCCCGAGCTATGCAACGAAGCCATGCGTCTTGGACGCGTATTGGCCGGCCTGGCGCCGCAGGAACCGGAAGTGTTCGGCTTGCTGGCACTGATGGAAATCCAGGCCTCGCGCCTGCATGCGCGCACTACGTCGACAGGCGAACCGATTCTGTTGGCAGATCAGGATCGCAGCCGCTGGGATCCTCTGTTGATCCGCCGCGGCCTTGCCGCATTGGAACGTGCAGAAAAGCTGGGCGGTGCGCGCGGTTCTTATGCCTTGCAAGCTGCGATTGCTGCCTGCCACGCGCGAGCACGCACCATCGACGCCACCGATTGGGGGCGCATTGCGGCGTTGTACGCCCAGTTGGCGCAAGTGCTGCCGTCGCCGGTGGTGGAACTCAATCGCGCGGTGGCGGTGGCGATGGCATCTGGCCCCGAAGCAGGACTTGCGCTGATCGACGCACTGGCGGATGAACCACTGCTGCGCAACTACCATTTGCTGCCGAGTGTGCGCGGTGATCTCTTGAGCCGCCTGGAACGCCACGCCGAAGCGCGCGAGGAATTCGAGCGCGCCGCATCGCTGGCACGCAATGGACGGGAACGAACCTTCCTGCAGCAACGCGCGGCGGCGTGCGCCGAAGCCGCACGCCTCTTGTAGGTTGGGTTAGCGCAGCGTAACCCAACGGTTTCACGGGAAAGCTGTTGGGTTACGCTGCGCTAACCCAACCTACGGATCACGTGCTCTGGGATACAGCCCTCGCAAGCGCCGGCTCCTGCACGCGCAACACGCTCACCCCTGCCACCAGCAAGCTCACGCCACCGAGCACCAGCGCGTAGATCGGCTGCCCGTGAAAGAACACCCGCAACAGCACACCCAGCACACTCGCGGCGAGCAACTGCGGAATCACTACGAAGAAATTGAAGATGCCCATGTACACGCCCATCTTCTCCGCCGGCAAGTTGTCCGACAGCAACGCATACGGCAAGGAAAGAATCGACGCCCACGCAAAGCCCACGCCAACCATCGGCAACAGCAGCCAGTCCGGATCGCGAATCAGCAGGAACGACACCAGTCCCGCGCCGCCCAGCCATAGATTGACCAGATGGCTGATGCGCAAACCCCAGCGGCGCACCATCAGCGGAATCACCAGCGACGCCACCGCGGCGAAGCCGTTGTACGCGGCAAACAGCACGCCCACCCAATTGGCGCCATTGTTGTAAGCCGCCGATTGCGGATCGCTGCTGCCGAAATGCACCTGCGCGACGCCCGCCGTGGTGTAGATCCACATCGCGAACATGGCGAACCACGAGAACAACTGCACCAGCGCCAGGCGCCGCATCGCCGGGGGCATCGCATGCACGTCGGTCATCACTTGCGTCAACATGCCGCTGCCGCGCGCCACGCTCAGCCATAGCTGCGAGCAGCCGAAAGCCGCCATGCCACCGGCCAGCAAGTACAGCTCGCGCTCAAGACGGCAGGTGTGCACAAACCATCCGCCGATGACGCCGGCAACCAGCCAGATTAAGCCCTGGTTGCGCGCGCTGCGCCGCTCCACCTGCACTGGCTCCTGCTTTACCGCATCGTCGAATACGCGCAATTGTTCGGGCGGGTATTCGCGTGTGGACAGCACCGTCCACAACACCGAGCCCAGCAACACCACGCCGCCGATGTAGAAGGCATCGCGCACCGTATCGGGCACGCCACCGGGACCTGCCACGTTGCTGACGCCCAGATGCGCCAGCAAGTACGGCAATAACGAGGCCACCACCGCGCCCAGGCCAATAAAGAAACTCTGCATCGCATAGCCCAAGGGCCGCTGCGCCGTCGGCAATTGATCGCCGACAAACGCGCGGAACGGTTCCATCGATACGTTGATCGAGGCATCCATCACCCACAGCAGCATCGCGGCAATCCAGAGCAGCCCCGAATTGGGCATCCACAGCAACGCCATGGTGGTCAGCACCGCACCAGCCAGAAAGTAAGGCCGCCGCCGCCCCAAGCGCCCCCAGGTGCGATCGGAGGCATAGCCAATCAACGGCTGCACGATCAAGCCCGTAAACGGCGCGGCGATCCACAGCATCGGAATATCGCCCACGCCCGCGCCCAAGGTCTGGAAGATCCGGCTGACATTGGCGTTCTGCAGTGCGAAGGCAAACTGGATGCCCAGAAAGCCGAAGCACATGTTCCAGATCTGCCAGAACGACAGCGTCGGTTTGCGGTTCATGGCGTACCTGTCGCGGGTGAGATGATCAGGTCGCCGACACGCGCATCGTTGAGCGGCCCGTCAACGCCGCCCTTGCCGCCGGTGTAGTGCGCGAAATGGCTGAGGTCGCTCATGTTGAAACCCTGCTGCAGCTCAAAGCGGCATGCCGCGCCGGCCTTCGCGCTGATCACCGCATACGTGGACGATTGCTCGCCGACGCTGTGCGGCATCACGATCGGTACGCGCTGCGGCGCGTCCTTGCCGCATTGCACGTTCAACATCTTGACGGCCGCGGTCACGCCGGTCTCGATCGATCCGTGATTGTTTTCGTAGCGCAGCCATACGCGATAGCGGCCGGTCGCAGGGGCGGTCCACGCGCGCGGCCAGCTGTCGCCGACCACCATCGGATCACCACCGCATACGGTCGGACTGTGCAGTGATTCCATGCCGTGCTCATCGATGCGCGTCACGCTGACGCACGGCGGTTTGGTGCCTTGTGCAATGTAGGTGCTGCCGTCGATGCGCCCGACGCGCTGACCGTCTGCATACAGCACCACCTTGCCATCCACCGTAACGCGCCAGCGCTTGTCGTCCTGCTCGATGGCCGGTGCATCGGGCGGCGTTGGCGCATACAGCGGTGCATCGATGCGCAAAGGCAGTGACGATTGATCGATCGCCTTCAGCATCACCTCGATATCTGCGCCACGGCGCTTGATGCTGCCGGCCACCAGCAGATTGCCCTGCAGCTTGCGCGGAAGACGCAACGTCACGTTCCGCTCCGGGCCATGCAGGCTGATGCTGTCGTGATCGCCGAACAACATCGGCACCAGCGACACCGGCAGCTTGGGTTCGACGCGGCCATCCTGGGTCAGCCCGAACACGCCTTCGTTCACCATGTCCAGGTACGCCGCCACGGACCATAGTTGCCGCGGCGAATCCACCACCGGCCCGCTCAGCTTGCCTTCGTCGACGTGCGTCGCCTGCGTGAGCAGTTCGTAATTCTCCATGTTGGAGCCGGCCATGGCCGCGCCGCGCATGATGGAACGCAATTCGTGCGCGATACGCGCCGGATCATTCACTTCGCGCGCTGCGCGCAACGCGTACGCGCTCACGAACGGCCAGATGGCGCGATTGTGATAGATCGGCTGATCGCTGCGCTCGGGCCAGATCACCGGGCTGCCGGCCGGCCAGGTGGGATAGTTGGCCAAGGCAATGCGTGCGCCCTCGCCTTCGGCCACGCCGCTGGTGATGGCCAGTGCCGTGCCGAGCAAGTCATAGGTATCGTACGGCGTGCCGTCGCCGCCGATATAGCTCATGTACAAGCCGCGATCCGCACGCCAGAAATGCGTGTTGATGGCCTTCTTGAGGGCGGCGGCTTGCTCGTCGTAGCTCCTGGCCTTGTCGCGATCGCCATGTTCTTTCGACAGGCGCGCCGCCAGCTGCAGCGCCTGGTAATGCAGCACGTTGGTAGACAGCGCAAACGATTGCGCGATGGACACCACATTGCTCGCCGCCCACGCCGGATAGGTCTGCTCGCGCCAATCCAGAAAGGACGTCTCGCCGCGGTACAGGCCAAACTGCACGTCGAATACGTACTGCCGATCCTGCGCCAGCGTGTCGTTCAGCGCGCGATACACCTTATCGGCAAACGCCTTGTCATCGAGCAGATGCTGCGCGCCCAGAAACCACACCACGCGATCCGTGCTGATCGGCCAGCTGCCGCCCGAACCGGTGTCCTGCATCACGTACAGGCCCTGCGGCTGGGAAGGATCGCGCACCTCCGACAGTTTGAAGCTCAAACCGTTGCGCGAGCGTTGCGGATCGAATTGCCACAGGCCGAGGTCGATCGAGTAGGAAAGATCGCGCGTCCATACGTATGGCCATTTCGCGCCGGTCTCAAAGCACATGCAGGGAATCGGCTTGCCGTCGTCGAACGCGCCGTCGCGGATGGCCGTTACCGAATCCTGCGTCAATTCGTCCTGCGCCATGGCGAACAGGCCGTTGAACATCGGGCTGGCCGTGTCCACCCGCATGCGCTGCGCGCCGATGTCGCGCTTGCCGAACGGACCGGTCAGGGTGAATTGCCCGTCCTTCGTCACGCTCATGTGCGCTTGCTGTCCGCGCCAGTCAATCTCGTCGCGCCACACGTCCCCTTGGGCGCCTGCGGCCACGGCCGCCATCAACACAACGCTCAGCATGCACACTCCGCGGATGGGTGATTCATAGCAATGTTCTGGTTATGGCACGGCGCGAGGCGATGTACATGCTGCAGGCGCAGCATGGATGTCAGGTTTTCGCGCGGATGGTCGTCGATGGTAGGCAAGCTGCCGACAGAGTGCAGCGGTCTGCATACGTATTCATGTGCTGCGTCTATCTACTCCTCCCCCTGCTTGCAGGGGGAGGTTGGGAGGGGGTGAACACTTGCGGGAAAGTCTGAGGCAAGTGTTCACCCCACCCCAACCCTCCCCTGCAAGCAGGGGAGGGAGTCGTTATCGGCGCTTATTTCAACTCCACTACCACCAAGCCCTGCGGCGGAATATCGATCCGCAACCGCCCATTCTCCAATCCCATCGATTCCGGCTCGCCCAACTTGCCTGCCGCACGCAACTGCGCAATCTGCTCGCGAGTGGGAAAATCCGGGCGGCCCATCTGGTCAAACAAAGCCACCGCATTGCCATGGCTTGCGTCCACACGCCACACGGTTGCCTTCGCACCCGCGCTCAGGTGCGACACGTCGACGTCGAAATGCTTGAGCGCACCTCGCGGCTCACCCTTGGCGTACTGATCCGTATCGCCTACTGGCGGCGCGTAATTCCACAAGGCCAGCACGACGGTACCGTCGTCACGGCGCGTCGCCAGCGCACTGTCGGAAGCCAGCGGCAGGCGCGTATCGCCCAGGCGATGCAGCATCGCGAACGCGTTGAAGGCCGGCTTCGGGATACGATCGGCCGCGATCAAGCCGAAGCCGCCATAAAACGGATTGCGCACCACGCCCTGCTCCTCGAACACGTCGGAGAAGCTCCAGTAACTCATGATGTCGACCTTGCCCGCGCATTCGCGGATCGTGTTGGCCATCCACGGCCCCATATAGATCGTATCGGTGACGTTCGGCAGGTTGGCGTAAGAAGCGTTGTATTCGCTGAAAATCAGCGCCAGCTTCGGATATGGCGACGCTGCGATCTGCTTATGCACGTTGTCGACCGCCCTGCACACCATATCGGCACGCGGAATGTTCTCTTCGGTCTTGAACACGTTCTGCGCGGTGTCATCGCCGTACACATGCGTACTCACGAAATCCGCCGGCACCTTCGTATCGCGCACGTGCTTGAGGAAATCCGGCACCCATGCCGCCTGCGCGGTGCTGGGGCCACCCACGCGAATACGCGGATTCACTGCTTTCAACGTGCGCGCCGTGTTGTCGTACAGCGTGAAATACGTGGCTTGCTCCGGCCGGCCGCCCCAGAAGGTGAGGTTCGGCTCGTTCCATACTTCGAAATACCAGCTGGCGACTTCATCGATGCCGTAGCGCGCGATCAAGTGCTCGGCAAAGGCGTGGACCATCGCGTTCCACTCGGCGTAATCCTTCGGCGGCATCACGTTCGGGTGATACCAGAAGTCATGTTGCTGCGAGGGATCGGAACTCAGTTCCGGCGGCATGAAACTCAGCTCCACGAACGGCTTGATGCCGTGCTCCAGCAGCCCGTCGTAAATCTGGTCGACGTAGGAGAAGTTGTAGTGGATATGGCCGTCTTTATCGCGTGACACCAGCCCCACGTCGCGATCGAAGATGCCGTGGAAGCGCACGTAGCCGAAGCCGGTTGCCTGATGCACGGCGTCGATGTCCTTGCGGTAATCGTCGCGCAACGCCAGCACCGCACGGCCGGAGCCGAACATCTGCTCCCAGAAATGCGGAAACGCCGTGCCCTTGGCGCTGGCGTCGACCTTGATCGCGACGGTGTCGGATGCCGGCGGCGTGGCAGCGTGAGCGGCGCCGAGCGTCAGCAACATGGCAAGACCGAGCTTTGATGCGGTGCGGCGTAACTGGGTAATGGCGGGCATGGCGGGTCCTTGGATTTTTGCCGCATGTAAACGTTTACTTGCGAGAGGCCAAGTGTCTTACAGAAAGGGGGATACGTTCAATGGCACCCCGGTTGCCTCAGCCCGTAACTCCCATGGCCGTCATTCCCGCGAAAGCGGGAATGACCAGATTAGGGTTAACGGCGCGCATCCATCTCAATGCGCAACGGCTGCTGGCAATACCACGCGTGTCGCCTTATCTGCAGCCAGCCGCAGTAACGTCACGCTGCCATAGCGATCGTGATCGACCGCCCAACCCTCGCCTTTCGCCGCCTGCAATGCATCCGCACTGGCATACGACTTGAGCGACCCGGCGCGGCTTGCAGCGATCCCGTGCACCTTCACCAGGTAATACTTCAACGCCGGCTTGTAGCTGCCGTGCGGCGCATCGATGCCGAGTTCCACACCGTCGCTGTTGCGCTGTGTGCGCAAGCGCTGCGTGTAGAACGCGCCATGCTCATAGGCATACGTGCTGCCGTCATCATCGTAGTAATCGAAGTGCGTGGCCTGCGTGGCAGGGAACACATCCACCGTCAGCGCCATCACCGGCTGCTCGCCGACATAATCCATGGTCGGTTGCGTGGGAATGATCGCGCCATCACGAATGAACAGTGGGATATCGCTCCAGGTCTTGCTATCCACCGCGACATGGATGGTCTGGCCGCCCTGGTACACCTTGCCGCTGAAGTAATCGGTCCATTGGCCGGCAGGCAGGTAGATGTCCTTTTCCGTCTGGCCTTTCGCTACCACCGGCGACACCAGCAGACCGTCGCCGAACATCCAGGCGTCCACGTCATCGCGCACTTGTGGATCGCCGGGATAATCGAACGTCAACGGCCGCACGATGCCGATACCTTGAGTGGTGGCGGCGCGTTCGTAACTGTAGATATAGGGAATCAATGCATAGCGCAGGCGCATCGCATCGGTCGCGGCTTTTTCGGCAATCGGCCCATACATCCACGGCTGGCGCTTTTCACCCAGCGTGCCATGCACGCGGAAGATTGGCACGAACGCGCCGAACTCGATCCAGCGCGCATAGTTTTCGTTGTCCGGATGGCCACGAAAACCGCCGCCATCCATGCCCCATTTCATTTCGCCCACGTTGATGGCGCTGAGCATGCGCTGGCGCTGCGCCGCCATGCTGTCGAAGCCGGTGTCGATGTCGCCCGACCATAGACCATAGGCGTAACGCTGCGAGCCAAGATAAAAGTCGCGATTGATCGACCACACGCGTGTCGGCGTATAGGCACGCTGCCCGTCATACAGCGCGCGCTGCATATTCAGGAATTGTGTGTTGCTGTTGGTGTCGTCGGCCTCGTCATTCCACCAGCCGACGATGCCGGTATCGAAGGAGTGCTTCAACGCATCGTTGAAGAACCACGCGCGCACCGCAGCCTGGTCGAAATCCAGTTCGCGCACCGGCTTGAGCGAGAAATAGTCCATGTTCTGCGCGCGCCCCGCTGCCCAGAATCCGTGCGCCTCCGCATAGCGTCCTTCCACCGTGTCGACATGGATGCGCGGCTTCATGATGCCAGTCATATGCATGCCGAGCTGGTCCATCATGCTCTTGAGCTTGCCGCTGGAGCCGTCGGAAAATTTGGTTTCATTCCAGCGGAATTCGCCGTAGTTGTCCTCACCCCAGGCCTTCCAGTCGAAATCGAAGGTGAAGTTGTCGATCGGGATATGCCGGGTGCGGTAGCCATGCACGATGGCGAGCAGCTCCTGCTCATCGATGCCCCACTGGCTGTTGGTGAAACCCATCGCCCATTTGGGGAACATCGGCGCCGCGCCACTGAGCGTGGCAAGCGCGGCAAAGATTTTCGGCGGCGCGCCGGCGATCACGTCATAGCTGACGTCCTCGCGATTGATGCCGGTGATATCGATATGGCCGTCCGCCAAGTCGAATTTGGCGCCAACCGTATCGACCAGCACGCCATAGCCATGCGTGCTCCACACGAATGGGCCGCCCGGATAGCCCTGCTCGCCCGCCTTGGCGATCTGCACGCCATGGCGCAGCAACCCGCCCTTGGCGGGTTCGAAGGCGTCGTAGCCGCCGATGCCGTAAAGCGGGTCCGCTGCTTCGTGCTGTAGATCGATATGGCGGTCCATCAGCGTGGCGGGATCGGTCTGCACCAGCAGATGGCCTTGCGCATCGGCAATGCTGAGGCGCCCGGATTGTTTATCCCAGGTAGCCGTGGCTTCGTTGCTGGCGACGGAGACGCTATCGGCGCTGTTATGCACGCGCAGATTCGACAGCGTGTCGCGTGACGCATGGGGATCCATCACGATGCCAGGTCGCGTACTGACGCCATGCGGCATAGCGTGAATCTGCACCACATTCGGCGTCACAAAGCGAACACTGATGCGATCGCTGCCATGGCTGAGCTCGATGCCGCTGGCATCGGCGCGTGCGAGCTGGAAGGTTGACGGGGTTTGGTCGGCAAGCGCCGGGTACGACGTGGAGGCGAGCAGCAGGCCGCAGCAGGCCAGGTTACGCAGGGTTGTCATCCACCCATCCTTATATCTTGCAACGTGAGCCGGCCGACTATAACCAGACTGTTTTGTTTTTGGGGTCAATCGTTGATCCATCACGAGGGACACTCCCTCCCCTGCGGGAGCAGGGTGTATGTACCGGAGACATGGTAGACAGGTGTTCGGGGACATGGTGGACACCTTCAAACTCAGTACCTGCTCTCACAAAGGAGACCGCAGGTGCCCTGGCAAGAGGTGTCTACCGTGCAACTTCGCG
>Ga0209148_1000440_pt1 | contig 45707 bp, 35 predicted proteins | sample AraplaCol_mMF_r2_2_FD_184288 | JGI IMG/M metagenome (GOLD analysis project Ga0209148, IMG submission 184288) | Arabidopsis root microbial communities from North Carolina, USA - plate scrape CL_Col_mMF_r2 (SPAdes) (version 2) | ecosystem: Host-associated > Plants > Roots > Endosphere | place...
TGCTTGACGAAATTCAGTCCCTGATGAAAGGTTTCGGAAGCGAATTCACAATAAATTTTGCGTGACTACTTAGTTCTTTTTGCCCGCGGCCGTCATTCTGGCCGGGCCGGGAGCCGCTTCCTGTCGTGCCTTCAACGTAGCCACCTCATCGAGCAGTTCTCTTTTCCGGGTGTCGAGCCGAACGAGGCCTGTGCATCCTGGTCGATTGCATCGAGCGTGTCCGCGACGTTTTGAAAAGCGGTCAGCACGGAGGCTGGGTACTGCGCGGTCGCTTGGTCGAGCGCAGCTTCCGCCGCTTCATGCGATGCGAGAATGCTCGGAATCGAAGAGGATCTGCGCGACAGTTCCGCTCCCCCCCAAACAGGTTTTGCCCGGAGAACACCTTTGTCCTCAACGCGACAAAACCAAATTCAGTATGCTACTCAATAGACTTCCCTATCAAGTTTGATTTTGTCTACACACTGTTAGACCTCGACCGCGCTCAGCATGTAGCCGAGCCCGCGCAAGGTGATGATGGCGACGCCGCTGTCTTCCAGCTTCTTGCGCAGGCGGACAACGTAGACCTCAAGCGCCTTCGGCGTGACCGTGTTGTTTAAGATGCGTGAGGCGGCGGCCCATTTTGTCAAGGTGACGCGCAGCTATGGCAATGACCTGTTCCACTGTTACCGGATAGCTGGCCTGCCGCGTACCAATAACGCACTGGAACAAACCTTCGGCAGCCTGCGCTATCACGAACGCCGCGCCAGCGGGCGCAAAGTCGCGTCGCCCTCGCTGGTACTCAATGGTTGCGTCCGAATGGCCACGGCGGAAGCCACCCGTACCCGCACTGTGACACGGGACATGCTGGCCGCCGTGCCGCACGCCCGATGGCGCGCCACGCGCGCTGAGCTGGAGCGGCGCCGCCAGGCACGCTGCCAGCGGTTCCGCTTCCGGAAACATCCCAAGGAATATCTTTCCGAATTGGAAGATGCTTGCGGCAAGCTTATTGTGCCGTCCTAGAAAAAAAACTGGGTCTGTGAGCAGGAAGGAGCGCATGGACTCGATCGAGCCTGCGCATGCGGACCTGGCGTTGATGCGCCAGTGCGAGCTTGCCGGTGTCCCGAGGGCGACGGTGTACCGCAGGCTGGAGGCGGTGGTCCGCCAACAGCATGAGGACCAAAAGGACAGCGAACTGCGCGCCCTGATCGACGAGGAGTACACCAGCCGGCCGTTCTACGGCAGCCGGCGCATGGCAGTGTTCCTGAGAGGTCGCGGGCACCGAGTCAATCGCAAGCGCGTGCAGCGCCTGATGCGGGAGATGGCACTGGCGGGCATGGCGCCCGGACCGGCGACGAGCAAGCCGCATCCGCAGCACAAGGTCTATCCCTACCTGCTGCGCGGCGTGGCGGTTACGCGGCCGAACCAGGTGTGGAGCACGGACCTGACCTATATTCGGCTGGCGCGCGGCTTTGCCTACCTGGTGGCGATCATCGACTGGTACTCGCGCCGGGTGCTGGCCTGGCGCATCAGCAACAGCATGGACGCGTCGTTCTGCGTGGACTGCCTGGAAGATGCGCTGCGCCACCACGGCAAGCCCGAGGTGTTCAACAGCGACCAGGGCTCGCAGTTCACCGGCGACGCCTTCACCGGCGTGCTCAGGCGAGAAGGCGTGGCCATCAGCATGGACGGGCGCGGGCGGGCACTGGACAACATCTTCGTCGAGCGCTTGTGGCGTAACGTGAAGTACGAAGACGTGTACCTGAAGGGCTACGCCAACATGGCCGAGCTGACAGTCGGCTTGGCGCAGTACTTTGCGTTCTACAACGCCGAGCGCCCGCATCAGGCCTTGGGCTACGGGACGCCAGATCAGGTTTATCGTGCTGGCGTCGGGGGCGGTGCGCTGATCGTCGACAAGTTCGGCGACGAGGTACGTCAGCATGAGCAAGACAGCATTACGGGGCAGCGCCGGGCAGCTGCTGAGGTAGAAACGGACATAGCTTAAACTCGCCAGCTGATTGTCTTGACTGATGGGTCCACTTTAGTTAAGCGGGCTGTCTTTATCTGTCTAATTTCTTTCGGGCGGCTTGCGCCTACGCTTTTCTTGAGCCAGCACATCAACCGGAGCCACCCGTTGTCGTCTTTGGTTGTAGCGTTTTTTTTGCGGAACCACCGAAACGCATTTCGAACCGTGCGCCTTGTCCAGGAACACTGTGGACACCCACCGATCCGCCGTGCAGTTCGGCGATCGAGCGCACGACTGCGAGGCCCAGGCCGGTGCTGTCGCCTGAACTGCGAGCGGCATCGACGCGGTAAAAGCGATCAAACAGATAGGGGATATGTTCGGGCGCGATGCCAGCACCGTTGTCCGACACGGCAATCAGGACATTGCCGTCCTGAGCCACGGCGCGCAGGACAACCGTCCCGCCGCGCGGCGTGTGCTGCAACGCATTTGCGACCAGGTTCGAGAGTGCCCGGCGCAACAGAATCGGATCGGCCACGAAGCTGGCATCACCTGTCGCGTGCAGCGTGATGTCCTGTTCTTCTGCCATGATCCCGAAGAAGTCGATGAGCTTGCGGAACTCGGCTTGCGCAGATACCGTTTCGAGATGGAGCGTCTGCCTGGCGTTGTCCGCGCGCGCTAGGAATAACATGCTCGAGACCATGCGCGAGAGGCGGTTGCCTTCCGCCACCATGACCTCCAGCGTATTCTGGTACGCGGTCACGTCGCGCGCGCGTCCAAGCGTCACGCTCGCGGCCGCGACCAGGTTGTTGATGGGCGATCGGAATTCATGCGCGAGGTCCGACGAGAAGCGCGACAGCTGCTCGAAGGAACGCTGCAACCGCGCCAGCATGTCGTCGAAAGTGAGGGCGAGCTGGCGCAGGTCGGACGGCCAGGCTTCGTTGGCAATGCGGTAGTTGAGTTTTTCCGCGTTGATCCTGCCGATCTCGGCGCTCATGGCCCGCAGCGGCGCCAGGCCACGCCGCGTCAGTACCCAACCCGCTCCGGCGGCAAGGCAGATCGCCAGGGTGACGACGATCGACAGCTTGCGTAGGTAGCGGCGCGATACCTGCTCGTCCTGGGTGACGTCGAGGATGCCGCATAGCCTGGTACCGTTGCCGGCCACCGGGTCGGTCGCGATGCGGTACAGCAGAAAAGTGCGCTCGATACCTGACGCGACGGTTGCGCGGGAGAAGCGGGCATCCGAAATGGGGTGCGCGAAACCGGCCTCGAACGCTGCGGCATTGGCGGAAGCCAGGCGCACGCTGCCATCGGGGGCGACCAGCCGCCAGGCGAAGCGCTGGTATTCTTCCTGGTGTTCGCTCCATTCATGCTGCCACTGCGTCGGACGCTGGCGTCTGGCAAGGTATTCGAACACGTCCTGCTGGATGCGCAGGTCGTCCATCAGCTCGAGCTCTTCCTTCTCATGCAGCTGGTGTACCAGTTCCGCGTACATCATCCCCGACACACCAAGCACGATGACCGTGACGGCTGCAGCGAAGAACAGGGACAGGCGCGCCGTCAGGGACCAGCGGCGCACGTCGATCAAGTTAAGCGCGAACTTCGAGGACATAACCGGTTCCACGTACGGTGTGCAGCAGTTTGACCGGGTAGGGATCGTCCAGCTTGGTGCGCAGGCGCCGTATCGCCACTTCGACAACATTAGTCTCGGAATCGAAGCTCATGTCCCAGACCTGGTCGGCGAGGACCGTGCGTGATTGCACCTCGCCGGCGCGCTTGATCAACAGTGTCAACAGCGAGAACTCCTTGGGCGTGAGGTCGAGCCGCTCACCGCCGCGTGTGGCGCGGTGTTTGACCAGGTCGAGCGACAGGTCCGCGAGTTCGAAGCGGGTGGCTTCGACCGCCATCGGGACGGCGTCGCGTCGTCGGAGGATCACGCGCACGCGCGCCAGCAGTTCGCTGAATGCGAACGGTTTGACCAGGTAGTCTTCCGCGCCAAGGTCCAGGCCGCGCACGCGGTCCTCGACGTCGTCGCGCGCGGTGAGGAACAGCACCGGAATGCGGTTGCCCGCGCGACGTGCCGTCTCGAGGATGGTCCAGCCGTCCAGGCCGGGCAGCATCACGTCGAGGATCGCGAGGTCATACTGTTCGGTGAGGAGCCGATGCAGGCCATCCGAGCCGCTCGGGGTGACATCGACAGCCATGCCTGCCTCGCGCAGGCCCTGGGAGAGGTAGGCGGCAGCAGTGGTTTGGTCTTCGACCAGAAGGATTTTTGCCAATTTATGTACTCGTAATAACGTAATCAGGTCAGTGCCGTGTCGCGATCGCCGACCCGGCGGTTGCCGTTGCCTGGACACGGCCGCCCGCAACCGTGCCGCTCAACCCGTCGAACCAAAGGTACAGGACCGGGGTGATGAACAGGGTGATCAGCTGTGACACCAGCAGGCCCCCGACGATGCTCACGCCGAGCGGCTGGCGCAACTCGGCGCCGCTGCCCAGACCCAGCGCGATCGGCAAGGCGCCCATGATGGCGCACAGGGTGGTCATCATGATAGGGCGGAAGCGCAGCAGGCAGGCCTGCCGCACCGCCGCCAGCGGCGCCGCACCGCCACGGCGCTGGGCATCGAGAGCGAAGTCGATGATCATGATCGCGTTCTTCTTGACCACGCCGACCAGCAGCAGGATGCCGATCATCGCTACGAAACTCAGGTCGAGGCCAGTCAGCCGCAGCGCAAGCAGCGCACCAACCGCCGCCGACGGGATGCCCAGCAGGATGGTCACGGGATGGATCCAGCTTTCGTAGAGGACGCCGAGGATCACGTAGATGACGGCAACCGCGATCGCGATCAGCCAGAGCTGGCTGGTTTGCGACTGCTGGAATAGCGACGCATCGCCGGCAAACGCACCGAGGACGGTCGGCGGCAGGCCGACGGCGCGCTTGGCGGCGTCGATCGCGGCACTCGCGTCGGACAGCGATTTGCCGTCCGCGAGATCGAACGAGATGGTCACGGCCGGCAGCTGGCCCTGGTGATTGACCGCCAGTGTGCCCGGACCGCGGCCGACCGTGGCGAAGGCGCTGAGCGGCACCATCACGCCGTTGCCGTTGCGCAGCTGAATCTTGGATAGACTGGACTCATCGTACCGGAAGCGATCGGCCAGTTCCATGATGACCTGATAGCTGTCCTCGGGCGCGTAGATGGTCGACACCTGGCGCGTGCCGTAGGCCTCGGACAGCGTGTCGCGCAAGGTACTCATGCTGATGCCGAGTTGGGCCGCCTTGTCGCGGTCCACCTCGATCCGCGCCTCCAGGCCGTTGTGTTCCGAGTCCGTATTCAGACCGACGAACACGGGCGATTTCCCGAGCTGGCCGACGAGTTTCGCCGCCCAGGTCTCCAGCGACCCGGGGCTCACCGCCTGCAATGTGTACTGGTAGGTGCTCTTCGAACCGCGGCCGCCGATCTTCAGGTTCTGGACAGGGCTGAAAAACACCTTCACGCTCGGCAGAAAGGCAGTTTCGGCACGCAGCTGCTCGAGCACCTGCGCCATGGCCGGGCGCTCGCTGCGCGGCCTAAGCGTGATGTAGAACGCGGTGGTGTCATGGTCGACTTTCGACGCAACGTCGGTAAGGGCCGGGTCCTTCATCAGCACAGCCTGCAGCTGCTTGAGGACCAGCAGCCGGCCCTCGTACGACATGTCCTGGGGTGTCTCGACGTTCGCCGAGATTTGCCCGGTGTCCTCCTGCGGGAAGAAGCTTTTTGGCGACAGCGCGTACAGCCAGGCGGTGAGGGCGAAGGTCGACAGTCCGGCAAGCAGCACGGTACGGCGGTGGGCGAGCGACCAATCCAGCGCCCGCCCATACGCATCGAGCAGTTGATCGAACCCGCGCTCGAAGGCGGTACTCCAGGCCGGTGCGGGCCGGTGCGCGGCGCCTGGCTTGACCACCAGCGTTACCAGCAGCGGGATCAACGTCAGCGATGCCGCCGCCGAGACCAGGATGGACAGCGCCACCACCAGCGCAAACTCGTGGAACAGCAGGCCGATCGTCCCCGGCATGAACAATACCGGGATGAACACCGCGACCAGCGAGACCGAAATCGAGACCACGGTGAACGCGACTTCGGACGTGCCGTGCAGCGAGGCCGCGCGCGGCGCCATGCCATCCTCGATATGACGCATGATGTTTTCCAGCACAACGATCGCGTCGTCGACCACGAGGCCGACCGCGATCGTCAAGCCCATCAGCGAAATATTATTGAGGCTCATACCCCAGGCGAACATGAGGCCGAAGGTGCCCAGCAGGGATACGGGCAGGCTGACCGAGGGAATCAGGGTAGCGGCTAGCTGCCGCAGGAACAGCAGGATCACCAGCACGACCAGCGTGATCGTGAGCAGCATGGTCAGGTTGACGTCGTGTACCGCGTCGCGGATCGAGATCGACCGGTCGTTTAGCACGCTGACCTTAACCGAGGCAGGCAACTCGCTGGTCAGGCGTGGCAGGGCGGCGCGAATCGCCTCCACCGTGGCGACCGTGTTGGCGCCGGGCTGGCGCTGGATCTGCAGCAGGATCGAGCTTTCACCATTGATGCCGCTGGTGTTCTGCTCGTTCTCGACGCCGTCGATGACGTTCGCAACCTCGTCCAGCCGTACCGGACGGCCGTTGACGGTGGCGACGATGATGTGCGCGAAATCGCTTGCCTTCATCAGGCCGGTGGCCATCTGGATCGACATCATCTGGCGGCGCGTGTCGAGCTGGCCCAGCGGCGCGTTCGAATTCGCCGCCTTCAGCGCGGCGGCGACGTCCGGCAGCGACAGGCCGAGCGCCGCCAGGCGGTCGGGATCGATTTCGACGCGCACCGCGTACCGGCTCTGTCCGGACACGTTGACCTGGGCGACATCGTTCAAGGTGGACAGCGCTGGGACCAGCAGGTTGTCCGAGAAGGCGTTCAGATCAGACAGGCGCAGCGAGGGAGAACTCAGTCCGACCAGCAGGATCGGCGCGTCGGCCGGGTTGACCTTGCGATAGGACGGCGGTGCGGTCATCTCGGCAGGCAGCGAGCGGGAGGCCCGGAACAGCGCAGCCTGCACGTCCGCCGCCGCCGCGTCGATATTGCGGCTCGGGTCGAACTGGAGGGTGATCTGGGTCTCGCCCTGGATGCTGGTGGAGGTCGTGTTGACTAGACCGGGGATCGCGCTGAACTGTTTTTCGAGCGGCGTCGCGACCGACGTGGACATCGTTTCCGGACTGGCGCCGGGCAGATGCGCGCCCACCTGGATCGTCGGCGTATCGTAGGTCGGCAGCGCCGCGACCGGCAGTTGCAGCCAGCAAGCGATCCCGGCGACGACGACACTCAGCCATAGGAGGAGGGTCGCGATCGGTCGCTGCAGGCAGACTTCAGCCAGCTTCATCGGGACACCATCGCGCTGGAGTCGGCACTTGCGGCCGGTGCTGCAAGCCTGACCTGCATTCCAGCACGCAGGTTGGTACCGCCCTCGAGTACCACCCGCACACCACTGCCGAGGCCGTTGATCACCGCCATGCCGTCCTGGATACGCAGCAGCTCGACGGGCCTGGCGGACACCTTGTCGTCGGCACCGACGAGATACACGAACCGGCCGGCCGGGCCCTCCTGCACCGCCTGTGGCGGGAGCACGACGGCGCCATGATTGACCCCGGCATGGACGACGACCCGCACGAATTCGCCTGGCCACAAGGTTTCGCGCGGGTTCGCGAAGCTTGCCTTCAGGCTGATCGATGCGCTGTCCTGGTTGATCGAGTTGTTCATGAAGACCAGCTCGCCATCCGGCGCACCATTCACACCTTCCAGTGACACGCGCACCGGTGCGGCGGCACGCGCGGCAAGCAGGTCCGTCATGGCCTGTTCGGGCAGGGTGAACTCGACCCCGATGGGCGAGAACTGAGCGATCGTGACCAGCGCAGTGCCAGTCCCGGTCTGCGCCAGGCTGCCGGGATGGACGGTGACGGCGCCAGCTTTGCCGGTAATCGGCGACACGATACGCGCGTGCGCCAGCGTCGTGCGGGCGCCGCTCGCGTCAGCCTGTGCGGCGCGGACCTGTGCCACTAGGGCATCTACTTTGCTGGACGCCGTCTGCACGGCACTTACGGCGACGAATTTGGACGCAACCAGCATCTGGGCGCGTTGATAGTCACGCCGCGCATCGGCCAGTTGGGCGGCGGCCATGGCGGCCTGCGCTTCGGTTTTGGCCAGTTGGGCGCGCGCATCGTTATCGTCCAGCGTGAACAGCAGCTGCCCGGCCTTGACGTCCTGCCCCTCATTGAACCTGACGCTCGTGATCGTGCCGGTCAATTGCGGCCGCACGTCGACGTAGTCGAGCGCGACGACATGGCCCTGGGCGGCGAGGTCGATCGGGATATCGACCGAGCGCGTCTGCGTAACGCTGACAAGCGGCGGCTTTTTGACGGCCTGGGCGGGCTCCTTGCTACAGGACGAGAGCGTGAATGTCGCAAGGGCCAGCGTTGCGATGACGGTTGGGGTCGGGAGGACGGGGGTGCGAGGCGTTGGCATGGTTCAACAATCGGTGAAGACCTGCCATTGTGACCGCATTCCGATTACGATTCGCCACTTGCGTGATTACTTTTTCGTTATCTGTGTCGTGCGGCCGATTGACCGGTTATCCTCGGGCCACCACAGGGACTTGCCTCGCGCCCACAAGCGGGGCGTGGCCACATCCGAATTGATCAGCGCAGAGGAATTATGCTCCAGGCTGCAACAGGCTGGATTTTTCATCTCGATACCAGACTTGCCGCGCTCGCTGCAGCACATGGTGCATGGGTCTACCTGATCCTGTTCGCCGTGATCTTTGTCGAGACAGGAGTCGTCGTGCTGCCGTTCCTGCCAGGTGATTCCTTGCAGTTCGTGTCCGGGCAGGGTAACTAACGTGCGGCACGCAGTTTCGTTATGAGAATGCAGGTTCTTTTCTGGAGAAATATCATGTCTCGCTACAGCAAGCTGCCTTTTACAACCGCCCCTGGTATTCGCGACCGGAGCCGTCGCGTTCGGTGCCAATCCAGCCATTGCCGAGCAACTGAAGACTCCGGCACTGTTCACGGGCCGTGAGCTCGCCAAGAACGCAAAAATCACGCTTGCCGATGCGCGTGCCATTGCCCTCAAGGCTCGTCCGGGCAGGATCACCGACGAAGAACTTGAGAAGGAAAATGGAGAAAGCGGTCTTCGGTATTCGTTCGACATTGGTAATGCAAAAGGGAAAATTCGAAGTTGGCGTGGATGCGGTTACCTGGCAAGTTGAATCGTGTGTTATAGGGTTGGGCGAACTACTTCGGTGTAGGAACGGTCAGCCGAGCGTATCGCGCGCTCGACAGCTACACGGCAACGCGGTTGCGCCGGTGGTTGTGAATCGCCACGGGCTTCCTAGACACTTCCCGAGCATTGCTAAGCAAACTCATGTGGTGCAAAGTGCGGTGCAGAGTTAACCCTTTGATCTGAAAAGCCAAAACGGCCTGCAAAGCCATCTAGACGGGTTCGACTCCCATCCGCGCCTCGAGCGCAAAACGCTGACCTGCGTCATTGGTGTGTTTCGAGTCCTACCGTAGGCGCAAATACTGCAGGGTTTGTGACTGGCGGGCATCTACCGAACTCGTGTCGCATGCAGCGTTTGCGGGCTTTCGGCAGATCCCACTTACGGTACCATGTACGTAATGGCCCGGAGCGCGACGGAGAGCACGGTCGGGAACACCGATCGCCAAATGCCTGTTCTTGCCAGTTGCGGATCAATGAATTTTGCGTGGTATCTCGGATGGTGCTGAGCCGAATGTGCCGTAAAAATGCTAGTCAATTCATAGGCTTAGCTCAGCCATTAATCATCGAGTGGGAGTGATCGGAGCTTATAAGTAATTGATTTAAATGTAAAATCAGCGAGCCGTTGATCATTTTGACCGAATGATCAACGGCTTTTTTGTTGAGGGCGGTACGCGCCGTGCGCATCCCGACGTCGGCCTTGCGCTTGCTACTTGAAGTGCTGACCGAAATCGGGCACGCAACGTCGTGTCCGCTACCAGGATGTGATTGCGTACACGAAACACATCGATCCAGAGCGGCGCCAAGCTCTGGCTGCACTGGCGGAGCAGGCCGACGTCTCGCTCGTCGACGCGCGGGCCGAGCGCGGCGAAGCGCCAGTTCATTCCCTGTCGTCCACCGCTGGCGCCGGCCCGACGCCCTGAGCGACCGACAGTTCGGCGATCACCTTGCGCAGCCACTGGCTGCCCGGTTCCTTGTGAAACTTCGCGTGCCAGAACAGGTTGACGTCGAATTCCGGCAGCGGCACCGGATGGGGCAGATAGCGCAGATGGAACGGCGCCATGCCTTCGCGCACGTAACGTTCCGGTACTGTGGCGATCAGGTCGGTATTTGACAGGATGTGGCCCAGTGCGACGAAATGCGGGACGCTGAGCCGGACATTGCGCTTGACGCCGCGCTTCGCAATGATCTCGTCGACGATGGCGTGTCCGGTCCCGCCTGCGACCACGACGACATGCTGGGCTGCCTCGAAGTCCTGCAGCGTCAGCGCGTCCTTGTCCAGCACATGTCCCTCCCTGAAGATGCACACGTAGCGCTGGCGGAACAGGTTGCGCTGGAAGAATCCTGCCTTCAGTTGAGGCAGCAGGCCGATGGCGATGTCCACGCGGCCCGACTCCAGGTCGTCGCTGAGATTGGCGGCCGTGTTGCGCACCGTGCTGATCGTCACGCCCGGCGCGAGCTCCGCCAGGCGGCGCATCAGTCTCGGCAGGAAGTGAATCTCTCCCAGGTCCGTCATGGCGATCGTGAACTTGCGCTCGCTCGCAGCGGGATCGAATTCCAGCTGGCGCTCCAGCGTATCGCGGATCGTCGTCAGGGCGAAGTCGATCGGCTCCGCCAACTGGCTCGCGTAGGGCGTCGGCTCCATGCCGCGCGCGCTGCGCAGGAACAGCTCGTCTCCCATCATTTTCCGTAGCCGGCTGAGCGCATTGCTGACGGCCGGCTGCGTCAGGCCCAGGTTGTCCGCCACCACCGATACCCGTCTCTCCTTGTATAGCTGCTGGAAGACGACAAGGAGGTTGAGGTCGATTTCACGCAGGTTCAACATACATTATTCACCAAATCTATTTTGTCGATTCATGAGATTTTATATTTTTATTTTACTCCGCTTCCTATAATCAATTCCAAGAACGAAATATAAGTTTTTGGAGACAGCATGAAGTTGCATATCCAGCCGCTCGACCGCGTCATTTCCGCGACCCCGGGTGCGAATCTTCTGGCCACGCTGCGCGAACACGATGTTCCGATTTCGTATAGCTGCACGGCCGGTCGCTGCGGTACCTGTCGCTGCAGGGTCGTCGAGGGCAATGTGGCCGACACGGTCAACCCGGGACATGTCATCGATGCCGGGGGCGGCCAGTACGTCCTTGCCTGCACCAGCATCGTCACCGGCGACTGCACCATCGAGATTCCGGAGCCGGACGAGGTGATCAACCACCCTGCCAGGATCCTGAAAGCCACCGTCTCCGCGGTCGACCGGATGACTCATGACATCGTGCGCCTGCGGCTGCGTACTGCCAAGTCTCTCGAGTATTCGCCGGGCCAGTACGCCACCCTGCAGTTCACGCCGGCGCATGTACGCCCGTACTCCATGGCCGGCCTGCCGGGCGACGACGAACTGGAATTCCACATCCGCGTCGTCAAGGATGGCCTGGTGAGCGGCTACGTCGACCGGGAACTGAATGTGGGCGACACGGTCCGCGTCAGCGGCCCGCTCGGCACCTCCTACCTGCGCACCAGACATGAAGGGCCGATGCTGTGCGTGGCCGGCGGTACCGGCCTGGCACCGGTCCTGTCCATCGTCCGCGGCGCGCTCGAATCAGGAATGCGCAACGACATCCACGTGTACTTCGGCGTGCGCAGCGCGCGCGACATCTACTGCACCGACACGCTGGCCGGCCTGGCCGGGCGCTACGCCAACCTGAAGGTGCACGTCGTGGTCACGGAAGGCAGCGACGACCCCGCCCTGCGCAGCGGCATCGTCACCGAGGCGGTGGCGGCGGACTGGCATTCGCTGTCCGGATGGCGTGCCTACCTGTGCGGCGCCCCCCCGATGGTGGAGGCGGCCACGCTGGTGGCGCGCGCGCGTGGCATCGACACAAATCACATCTACGCCGACGCGTTCTACGCGAAAACGGCCTGACCTGGAGGAAAAACGAATGGAGATGCAAGAGGGCGGGGCCCTGGCCGCGCAGGGCGGCGTGAAGGAACAACGTGCCGAATTCTACCGCCGCATCAGCCGCCACAACCTGACGCCGCTGTGGGAGGTGTTGGGCGCGCTCGTGCCGAAATCGCCGCAGACCCCGGCCGTGCCAGCGCTGTGGCGCTACGCCGAAGTGCGCGAACAGGTCATGGAGGCAGGACGCCTGATCACGGCGGAAGAGGCCGAGCGTCGCGTGCTCGTGCTCGAGAACCCGGCGCTGCGCGGCAACTCGTCGATCACGCAGACGCTGTATGCCGGCCTGCAACTGATCCTGCCGGGCGAAGTGGCTCCGGCGCACCGCCACACGCAGTCGGCGCTGCGCCTGGTGCTGGACGGCGAGGGCGCGTACACGGCGGTGGACGGCGAGCGCACGACGATGCGCCGCGGTGATTTCATCATCACCCCGTCCTGGACCTGGCACGATCACGGCAATCTCGGCGACCAGCCCGTGGTCTGGCTCGACGGCCTGGACATCCCGACCTTGCGCTTCTTCGATGCCGGGTTCGCCGAGCATGGCAGCGAGGCGTCGCAACAGGCATCGCGCCCGGAAGGCGACTCGCTGGCGCGCTACGGCCACAACATGGTGCCGATGGACCTGCAGCAGACGTCGGCGGATCCCACCAAGGTGTTCGTCTATCCGTTCAGCCAGACGAAGGAAGCGCTGGAAGGCATCGCGCGGACGGTGCCCGACGCCCACTTCGGCCACAAGCTGCGCTACGTGAACCCGGCCACCGGCGCCTCGCCGATGCCGACGATCGGCGCCTTCGCGCAGCTATTGCCGGCCGGTTTCGCCACCGCGCCATACCGTAGCACCGACGCGACCGTCTATGTGTGCCTGGAGGGCGCGGGCAGCGCGCAGATCGGCGACGACACCTACACCTTTGGCCCGAACGATGTGTTCGTGGTCCCGTCCTGGCACACGCTGCGGCTGCGGGCCACGGACCGGACGATCCTGTTCAGCTTTTCGGATCGTCCCATGCAGCAGGCGATCGGCCTGTGGCGCGAAGAAAAAAAGCACTAATCCCCTCATTGGAGAACACCATGAAATACGCAGTTTCCCCGGCACCCGTGTACACCCTGCCGGTCGCCGGCAGCGACGAGCAGTTTCCCGTCAATCGCATCTTCTGCGTCGGCCGCAACTATGCGGCGCACGCGCGCGAGATGGGCAAGGACCCGGACCGCGATCCGCCATTCTTCTTCATGAAACCGGCCAATGCCGTCGTCGCCGCAGGTGCGGACGACGTGACGATTCCGTATCCGCCGAAGACCGCCAACTTCCACCACGAGATCGAACTGGTGGTTGCCATCGGCACGGGCGGCGCCGATATCCCCGTCGATAAGGCGCTGGAACACGTCTACGGCTACGCCGTCGGCCTCGACATGACGCGCCGCGACGTGCAACTGGAAGCGCGCGACAAGGGCCGCCCCTGGGAGTTCGGCAAGTCGTTCGCGAAATCGGCGCCGATCGGCCCGGTCCACAAGGCCACCGACGTCGGCCATGTCGGCGAAGGCGCGATCGCCCTGACCGTGAACGGCGCAGCGCGCCAGCATTCGGACATCGCCAAGCTGATCTGGTCGGTGGCGGAGTCGATCGCCTTCCTGTCCGAATACGAGACCCTGGAACCGGGCGACATCATCATGACCGGCACGCCGGAAGGCGTGAATGCCGTGCAGCCGGGCGATCTGATGGTCGGCACCGTCGCGGGCCTGGGCGAGATCCGTGTGCGGGTCGCCGGCTGAAACGTCCCGTCTGATACAAAAGGAGACAGACATGGGACACAACCCTGTCGTATTCCCGATTCGCCCGGCGTGGGAATCCAAGGAAAGCAGCAGCCGCATCCCGTTCTCGGTGTACACCGATGACCAGGTCTACAAGCGCGAGCTGGAGCGACTGTTCTATCACGGCCACTGGTGCTATGTGGGCCTGGACGCCGAGATCCCGGAATCCGGCGACTTCAAGCGCACGGTCATCGGCGAACGCTCGGTGATCATGGTGCGCGGCGCGGACGGCGCCGTCAACGTGGTCGAGAACGTATGCGCGCACCGCGGCATGCAGTTCTGCCGCGAGCGCCACGGCAACAAGAAGGAATTCGTCTGCCCCTACCACCAGTGGAACTACAAGCTGAACGGCGACCTGCAGGGCGTGCCGTTCCGCCGTGGCGTCAAGCAGGACGGCAAGGTGCAGGGCGGCATGCCGAAGGAGTTCAAGCCCGAGGAACATGGCCTTACCAGGCTCAAGGTCGCGACCCGCGGCGGCGTCGTGTTCGCCTCGTTCGACCACGAGGTGGCGTCGCTGGAAGACTATCTCGGCCCGACGATCCTGAATTACTTCGACCGCCTGTTCAATGGCCGCAAGCTCACGATCCTCGGCTACAACCGCCAGCGCATCCCGGGCAACTGGAAGCTGATGCAGGAAAACATCAAGGATCCATACCACCCTGGCCTGCTGCACACCTGGTTCGTCACTTACGGCCTGTGGCGCGCCGATAACAAGTCGCAGCTGGTGATGGACGAGCACCACCGCCACGCGGCCATGATCTCGACCCGCGGTACGGCGGGCGTGAAATCGGACGTGACGGCTGGCGTCACCAGCTTCAAGGAAGGCATGGAGATCCAGGACAAGCGCCTGCTCGACATCGTGCCCGAGGCATGGTGGGGCGGCCCGACCGCCGTGATGATGACGGTGTTCCCGAGCGTGATCTTCCAGCAGCAGGTCAACAGTGTGTCGACGCGCCATATCCAGCCGGACGGCCATGGATCGTTCGATTTCGTCTGGACGCATTTCGGCTTCGATGACGACACCGAGGACATGACGCAGCGTCGCCTGATCCAGGCGAACCTGTTCGGCCCGGCCGGCTTCGTGTCGGCGGACGACGGCGAGGTGATCGAGCTGTCGCAACACGGGTTCGAGCAGAAGCCATTCCACCGCGCGGTTGCGGAACTCGGCGGCTACGAGGTCGAGAACACGGACCACATGGTCACGGAATCGCTGATCCGCGGGATGTACGAGTACTGGCGCAAGGTCATGGAGGATTGAATGAGCGCGCACGACGACTTCCAGAACTACCTGGCGCTGGCCCAACTGTATGCCGACTATGCCGCCACGGTGGATGCGCAGGATTGGGACCGCTGGGTCGGCTTCTTCACCGAGGACTGCGAGTACAAGGTGCAGCCGCGTGAGAACTACGAGCGAGGTTTCCCGCTCTCGACGCTGGCGCTGCTGAGCCGCGGCATGCTGAAGGACCGGGTCTACGGCATCAAGGAAACCTTGTTCCACGATCCGTACTACCAGCGCCACGTGGTAGGGCTGCCCCGCATCCTCCGGCGCGACGGCGACGTGATCGAGGCCGAGGCGAATTACGCGGTGTTCCGCACCAAGCTGAGCCAGGAAAGCACGGTGTTCAACGTCGGCCGCTACCTCGACCGGGTGCGCGTCACGTCCGACGGCCTGAAGTTCGCGTCCCGGCTGTGCATCTACGACACCGAGATGATCCCGAACTCGTTGATTTATCCGATTTAAGCAAAGGTGGCAATCATGGCAAACAACTGGACCGATGTCGGCGCACTGGACGATGTGCCCGACGAGGACGTGATGGGCGTCCAGACCGCGGGCAAGGACTTGGCGCTCTACAGCGTCGACGGCCTGGTCTACGTGACCGACAACCTCTGCACCCACGGAAACGCGCGCCTGTGCGACGGGTTCCTGGAGGGTTTCGAAATCGAATGCCCGCTGCACCAGGGGAAATTCGACATCCGCAACGGCCATCCCATGTGCGAGCCGGTCACCGAGGCGGTACGCACCTACCCGGTGAAGATCGAGGGCGGGAGGGTGTTCGTGGATCTCGGCTGACACCCGTTTCAACGGACCCGGCGCCCCGAGTTGCGGGTCCGATTCACGGAAGGCGGCGCAAGACCGCATCCGCTTACCACAACCACAGGAGACATCATGTCCGTCACGCACCAAGTCGATGTACAGCAACTGATCGATTCCGGGCGCTTTTCGCGCTACCAGTTGCTCATCGCTTTCCTCTGTTTCATCATCATCGCCATCGATGGATTCGATACGGCGATCATCGGCTTCATCGCACCGTCGCTGCGCAGCGAATGGCATTTGCTGCCCCAGCAGCTCGCGCCGCTGCTGTCGGCCGGGCTGGTCGGCCTGGCGTTCGGGTCGTTCCTCGCGGGGCCGCTCGGCGACCGCATCGGCAGGAAGACCATCCTCGTGCTGTCCGTGCTGTTCTTCGGCATCTGGAGCCTCGCTTCCGCATACACCGACTCGCTGTTCACGTTGACCTTGTTCCGCTTCCTGACCGGACTCGGCCTTGGAGGCGCCATGCCGAACGCGATCACGCTCACGTCGGAGTATGCGCCCCAGCGCAGCAAGTCGACGGTCGTGACGATCATGTTCTGCGGCTTTACCCTCGGCTCCGGCCTGGGCGGCGCCCTTGCCGCGCACATGATCCCGGCATACGGATGGCGCAGCATGCTGCTGCTCGGCGGCTATGTGCCGATGGCCTGCGCCGTCCTGTTCTACTTGCTGCTGCCGGAATCGGTACGCTTCCTCGTGTTGCGCCGTCCCGCCAGTCGCCAGATCGAGGCGACCTTGCGCCGCATCGCGCCGCAGGCAAGACTGGCCGGCGCCAGCTTCTTCATTCCAGAACCGCCGGCCGCAGTGCGCCGCTCGCCGGTCGCGCAGCTCTTCGCCACGCCGCTCGCATTCGGCACGCTGGCGCTGTGGGCGGCATTCTTCATGAGCCTGCTGATCGTCTACCTGCTCACCAACTGGCTGCCGACGCTGTTCAAGGAGGCCGGCTTTCCGATCGCCAAGGCCGCGCTGGTGTCGGCCATGTATCAGGTCGGCGGTACCGTCGGCGCCATCGTCCTCGGCCGGTTGATGGACCGCTTCAATCCTTATCGGGTGCTGGCGATCGCCTACCTGTCGGCGATCGTATTCATTGCACTCATCAGCTTCAGTTATACCGACCTCGCGCTCCTGAACCTGGCGGTCGCCGGCGTGGGCTTCTGCGTCAGCGGTTCCCAGATCGGCGCCAACGCGCTGGCGGCCGCGTTCTACCCGACCAGCAACCGCGTGACCGGCGTGAGCTGGGCACTCGGCGTCGGCCGCTGCGGCGCGATCCTCGGATCGATGATGGGCGGCGCGCTGCTCGGTGCCGGGCTGGGATTCTCGACCATCATCCTGTTGCTGGCGATTCCCGCGCTGCTGGCGTCCATCGCGGTCTTCGCGATGTGCAAGCGTTATCCACGGCCGGCCACAGGTGCGGCGTCCGCGACGGGCGCCGGCGCGACATCGGTGCCGGCTTACCACTGACTCCCCGCAACTTGCCAGAAACATGAAACTCTACAGCTTCTTCAACAGTTCCACGTCCTTCCGCGTGCGTATCGCCCTGGCGCTGAAGGGCCTTCCGTACGACCATGCCGGCGTCAACCTGCGCAGTGGCGAGCAGGGCCAGGACGCGTATCGCGCGCTGAGCCCCGCCGGCATCGTGCCCGTGCTGGTCGACGGCGACGTCACGCTGACGCAATCGCTCGCGATCATCGACTATCTCGACCAGCGTCATCCGATGCCCCGCCTGGTGCCGGACGACGCGCGCACGCGGGCGCACGTGCTCGAAATCGCCCAGACCATCGCTTGCGAAATCCATCCGATCAACAACATCCGGGTGCTGAAGTACCTGACCGGCAAGCTGGATGCCAGTGAAGCGGACAAGGCGGCCTGGTACCGGCATTGGGTCGACGAGGGCCTGGGCGCCGTGGAGAGCCTGCTGGCGAAGCTGCCGGCGGGCGCCTATTGCGTCGGCGATGGGCCGACGCTCGCCGACTGCTGCCTGGTGCCGCAGGTGGCGAACGCGCTGCGCATGGGATGCGACTTGTCGCGCTTCGTCCGCGTGCGCGCGGTGTACGAGCACTGCATGACCCAGCCGGCGTTCATTCGGGCGGCACCGCAGAACCAGCCGGACTACGTCGCTTAAGCAGCCCGGTCGTAACCGACCCGCCGCGGCACAGCGGCGGGCATAAAACATTACAACAAGCAGGAGACATCATGAAGAACGTTGCAACCAAGGGGCGCGCTGCGCTCGCCACCGCCCTGGTGGCCGGCCTGTGCGCCGGCACGGCATCCGCCCAGACCAACATTACCGTGTACGGCATCATCGATGCCGCCATCGCCCACACCGACAACGTGGACGCCGCCGGGCATGGCGTGACGAAAATGCCGACGCTGACCGGCAGCGTCCCGTCGCGCCTCGGTTTCCGCGGATCCGAAGACCTGGGCAATGGCCTGGCGGCGGTCTTCGCGCTCGAGAACGGCTTCAATCCGGACGTCGGCACGCCGAGCCAGGGCGGGCGCCTGTTCGGGCGCCAAGCCTGGGTCGGGCTGAAAGGGGACTGGGGCATGCTGCAAGTCGGTCGCGTGCCGAACATGACGTTCTACTCCATGATCAAGAGCGACGTGCTGGGACCGAACCTGTTCTCGATCAGCAGCATCGACCTCTACATCCCGAATGCCCGCAGCGACAACGCGATCGCCTACATGGGCACGTTCAAGGAAGTCACCGTCGGCGCGACCTACAGCTTCGGTCGCGACGCTTCGGCGGCGGGCGGCCCGGCAGCCACCAACTGCCCGGGGGAGGCCGCGAACGACGCGCGCGCCTGCCGCCAATTTACCGGCCTGCTCGGTTATGACACGCAGCGTTACGGCATCACGGCATCCTACGACAAGCTGTACGGAAATACCGGCGCCGCGTTCGGCCTCACCAGCAGCGGCCGCTACGACCGCCGCACCACGCTCAACGGCTACGTCATGCTGGGTCGCGCCAAGGTGGGCGGCGGCGTCATGGACCGCAAGACGGATGCGGCGACCGGGCTCATCGAATCGGACCTTTACTATCTCGGTGTCAGCCAGCCGTTCGGCGCCGCACTGACGCTGGACGCGCAGGTGGCGCGCAAGAACGTGAAAGGCTCGGCCGACGACTCGACGATGCTGGTGGCGCGGCTGACCTATGCGTTCTCGAAGCGCACCGCCGTGTATGGCGCCATCGGCCGCATGGACAACCACGGCCAGGCGGCGATCGCCCTGGATGCCGGCGGGACGGTTGCGCCCGGCCGGACGCAAAACGGGATCATGACCGGGATCCGCCATACGTTTTGATCGGCGGCCATCCCGTCCGATAAAGCGCATACGGGCGCATCGGGGAGACGGCGTCCTCGATGGAAGCACTGACGGCGGCCGTGCGCACCTCTTGCGCCTTACCTGAGGTCCCGGCAAAAAATGAAGGGTCGTTGATGATGCGGATTCGATCATCAACGACCCTCATGTTGGCGGTCAGGACGGTAGCGAGCGTCAGCCTTCCATCTGCTCCAATTCCTTGCCGCGCGTTTCATGCACGTAGCGCAGCACGAAGTAGATCGAGATCAGCGCGGCCAGGGTGTACAGGCCGTAGGCGCCCGCCAGGCCGATGCTGGTGAGCAGCACCGGGAAGGTCACCGTGATCAGGAAATTGGACGTCCATTGGGCCGCGCCGGCGACCGCCAGGCCGGAACCGCGGATCTGGTTGGGGAACATCTCGCCCAGCATGACCCACATCACCGGACCCCAGGACAGGTTGAAGAAGATCACGTAAACGTTCGCCGCGGCCAGGGCCACCACGCCCATCGTGCCGGACAGGGCCAGTTTGCCGCCGGCGTCGAGCGTGGCGCTGGCGAAGGCGAAGGCGACCAGTCCAAGCGTCACCGCCATGCCGGTCGACCCGATCCACAGCAGGGGCTTGCGGCCGATGCGGTCGATCAGGAACACCGTGACGATGCAGGCGCCGATGCTCAGGCCACCGGACAGCACGTTGATCAGCAAGGCATCGCTCTCGGAAAAGCCCACGGCCTGCCACAGCACCGCGCCGTAATAGAACACCACGTTGATGCCGACCAGCTGCTGGAACGTCGCCAGGCCGATGCCGACCCAGACGATCGGGCGCAGCCTGCCGGTGGCCTTGTTGACCAGGTCCGACAGGCGCGGACGGTGGTGGTCCTCCGCCAGCGACACGTCAATCGAGGCGAACTTCGCGCGCGCCGCGGCCGCGCCGTACAGGCGTTCCAGCACGGCCAGCGCCTCGTCCTTGCGCTTCTTTGCGACGAGAAAGCGCGGGCTTTCCGGGATCTTCAGCAGCAGAAGCAGGAACAGCGCGGACGGGATCGCCATCATCCAGAACATCCAGCGCCATGCCTCCTGGCCCAGCCACAGCACGCCGACCGAACCGCCGGCCGCCTTCGCCAGCACGAAGTTGCTCAGGAAGGCGCAGAACAGGCCGCTGATGATGGCGATCTGCTGGACCGTCGCCAGCCGGCCACGGTAGCGGGCCGAGGCCACCTCGGCGATGTAGGCCGGCGACATCACGCTGGCCGCGCCGACCGCGAAGCCGCCCAGCACGCGGGCGGCGACGAAGACGACCGAGGTCGTCGCAAAGCCAGCCCCCAATGCCGACAGCAGAAACATCAGCGACGAGATGAGCAGCACGGTACGGCGGCCCCAGAGGTCGCCCAGGCGGCCGGCGCAGAAGGCGCCGAGCGCGCAGCCCAGCAGCATCGACGCGACTTCGAATCCGAGCTCGGCGGAGGTCGAATGGAAGGCCTGCTTCAAGCCGTCGACGGTGCCGTTGATGACGCCGCTGTCAAAGCCGAACAGGAAGCCGCCGATGGTGGCAACACAGCTGATCAGAACGATGAGGCGGGTGTTTTCCGCCTCCTGGATGGGATTGGTGCTCTCGAGAGCAATGCCGTTCATAAAGGTCTCCTTGGTTTGTTATTACATCTGTGGCGGGTGTCGGTTCGGTGATTCTGGCGCGGTCGATTTCCTGCCGTGGCGCCTGGCCGGGCGGCACGCCTTGCTGCGGGCGGCGCGCCGTCCGGGCCGGCGCCGCAAATCATCAGGACGGCGTCCTCGTCGACGTTGAGCGCAGGTTGCTGACGTGGTAGACCTGGCGACCCCGCACGACAAAGCTTGCACCGTCGACGGGGCCGGGAACGCCAAACGCGGCCCACCAGCAGTGCACTGGCGAGGTCGTGCGGCAAGTAAGCAGTGGCGACGACGGGGTGCATCGGAATCTACTGATGGGCTTGTAACATTTTATATCATCAAATAAATTGCGCTAACATCTTTGCTGAGTCTGGCCGGTTTCCGTCCGTGTGTCAATGCATTGCGATGGATGTATAAGGTCCCTTGTGATGCAAGATGGGCATCGGCAAGCGGTATCAAGTACCGGCCGCGCCCACGCGCGGCGGGGCTGCGGCATGGACGCGACAAATGATGGGAACTACGATGTTGGCGTCTGGCAAGCTGGACTGTCCATGATATGATGCCCGCAATCAACGAGCCGTACCCTTGCGCGACGTCCCCACGCCGGATTGAAAGCCGCATGATTGGCCGGTATCGACCAGCAATCCCACATCTTTTCTCACCAGCCCACTGATTTTTTAATAGCGATGTCGCGCCTGGCAGCCGGACGCTGGTGGGCGCGCACGGCCGCAACGCACACACATGAACAACGCTCCCTCCTCGAACATCGGACCGACCGGCTCTGCCTCCACCATCTTGTCGCGCGGCCAGCGCGCCATGTGGTTCCTGTGGAATCTGAATCCCCGGGGAGCGGAGTACGGCCTGCCGATGGCGTGGACCATCAAGGACGCGCTCGACGTCGATGCCATGCGCGCCGCATTGCAGGGACTGGTCGATCGCCACCCGGTGTTGCGTACGACGTATGCGGCGCTCGCGGGCGAGCCGGTGCAGGTGGTCCATGCGGCCGCGCCGGTCGCTTTCCAGCATGTGGACGCATCCGGCTGGGATGAGCAGCAGCTGCATGCGCGGCTGACGCAGGAAGCCGAGGCGCCGTTCGACCTGGCGCACGGCCCGGTGTTCCGCACCCATCTGTTTGCGCGTGGCCGTGACGGGTACGTGCTGCTGCTGAACTGTCATCACATCGCCGGCGATACCTGGTCGCTGATCGTCATGATGGAGGAACTCGGCATGCTGTACCAGGCCCGGCTGGCCGGACAGGTTGGCGCGCCGGTCGCGCTCCCGTCACCGGACAGCCTGCCTTTCAGCGCCTATGTCGACTGGCAGCAGCAACTGCTCGAGTCGCCGCGCGGGGAGCGGCATTGGGCGTACTGGCGCGAGCAACTGACAGCCCCACCGACCCTCGGCCTGCCGACCGATCGGCCGCGCGCGCCGGTGCAACGCCATGCCGGGGCCGGCCAGTCGTTCGCGCTCGATGCCGGACTGACCGCGCAGGTGCGCGCGCTGGCGCGCCAGGAAGGCGTGACTTTCTATACGGTGCTGCTGGCGGCGTTCTACGTCATGTTGTATCGCTATACCGGACAGGATGACCTGGTGGTGGGCTCGCCGCGCTTCGGACGGCCGCCGGAGGGCTTCGAGCGCACCGTCGGCTACTTCGCGAGCCCGTGCGCCCTGCGTGTCCGGGTCGACGGCGAGGCGCGCTTCGGCGTCTTCCTGCAACGGGTTCGGGAAGTCCTGCTCGGCGCCAAGGAACACCAGGATTTTCCGTTCCCATTGATCGTCGAACGCCTGGGCTTGCCGCGCGATCCGAGCCGCGGTCCGGTGTTCCAGGTCGCATTCACCTATCAAAAAGCGCAGCTGGCCCACATGCAGGGCGTGGCGGCGGCACGCATGGGCCTGGGCGGCGTCCGGCTCGACTTGTCCGGACTGCCGCTCGAGTCGTATCCGCTGGAACAGCGCAGCGTGAAGTTCGACCTCGACCTGGTGGTGGAGGAGGTGGACGGCTGCCTGCGCGCCGTGTGCTGGTACAACACCGATCTGTGGAACCACGACAGCATCGCCTACCTGGTCGGCCATTACCAGGCCTTGTTGCAGGGGGCCGTGCGCGACCCTGCGCTGGCGCTGAACCACCTGCCCATGCTGACGCCGCCCGAGCGGCAGACGATGGCCGCATGGAACGCCACCGACGCCGATTTCCCCCAAGCCTGCGCCTACCGCCTGTTCGAGCGCCACGCCGCGTGCGCGCCGGCGGCGCCGGCGCTCGATGTCGATGGCGGGACGCTGAGCTACGACGAGTTGAACCGGCGCGCCAACCGGCTGGCGCATTACCTGCGCAGGCTGGGCCTGCGGCGCGGGCAAGTGGCCGCGGTGAGCGTCGAACGCGGGCGGCCCGAGCTGGTGGTGGGCGTGCTGGCCGTCATGAAGGCAGGAGGCGTCTATTTGCCGCTCGATCCCGATTATCCGCAGGATCGCCTGGCCTACATGCTGGAGGACGCGGGCGTGCAATTCCTGCTGACGCACGCCGCGGCAGCAAAGCGCTTGCCGGCGGGCGCCGCGCACCGCGTGCTGCTGGATACCGACTGGGACGCCATCGCACAGGAAGCGGACGCCGATTTGCCGGACAGTCCGGGGCCAAGCGACCTGGCCTATGTCATCTATACTTCGGGCTCGACCGGACGGCCCAAGGGCGTGCAACTGGAACACCGGGGCCTGACCAATATGGCGCACCTGATGCGCGGCGCGTTCCAGGTCGGCCCGGCCAGCCGCGTGCTGCTGTTCGCGTCGTCGAGCTTCGACGCCTCGATTTCCGAAATCTTCACCGCGCTGGCTGCCGGTGCCTGCCTGTGCCTGGCGCCGAAGATGGCGCTGATCCCGGGTTCGGCCCTGGTCGATACCCTGCGGCGCCTTGCCATCACGGTCATCACCTTGCCGCCATCGGTGCTCGCGTTGTTGCGGCCGGACGACCTGCCGACGCTGCAGACCGTGATCACCGCGGGTGAAGCGTGCAGCCTGGAGCTGGCGCGGCGCTGGAGCGGCAAGGTCCGCATGGTGAACGCCTACGGTCCGACCGAGGCGACCGTGTGCACCACGATGGCCGTGCTGCGCCCCGACCTGGAACGGATCAGCATCGGCGGCCCGATCCCCAACATGCGCGTGCACGTACTGGACGAACGGCTGCAGCCGGTACCGGTGGGCGTGCCCGGCGAACTGCATATCGCCGGCATCGGCCTGGCGCGCGGTTATCTCGGCCGCCCCGACCTCACCGCCGAGCGCTTCATCCCCAACCCGTTCGGCGCGCCCGGCGAGCGCATGTACAAAAGCGGGGACCTGGTCCGCCATCTGCCCGACGGCAGCCTCGAGTTTCTGGGACGCCTCGACCACGAGGTCAAGATCCGCGGCTTCCGCATCGAGCTGGGCGAAGTCGACGCCGTCGTGGCGAGCCATCCGGGCGTGCGCGACACGCTGGTGCTGGCGCGCGCGGATGGCGGCGGCAGCCAGGCCATCGTGGCCTACGCCATCGCCCACGAAGGCGTGGCGCTGAGTGCGGCGGAATTGCGTGCGTATGCCCAAGGCAAGTTACCCGACTTCATGGTGCCTGCCAGCGTGATGCTGCTGGACGCCTGGCCCACCACGCCCAACGGCAAGATCGACCGCAACGCCTTGCCGGCACCGAGTGCCCGGCGCGACGGCGCGGCCGGCCAGGCGCACGGCCAGGCGCCGCGCAACCGGCTGGAGAGCAGGTTGCGGCGATCTGGTGCGAGGTGCTGGGGCTGGCGGCGGTCGGCATCGACGACAGTTTCTTCGACGTCGGCGGCCATTCCCTGAACCTGGTGGAGGTCGAGGTCGCCCTGGAGCGGACACTCGGCCTGGCGGTGCCGACCATGGACCTGTTTCGCTTCCCGACCATCCGCGCGCTCGCCGGGCATCTGGACGGCGCATCCACTGCGCACGCGGTACCCGGGACGCAGCCCGCATCGTCTGCCGACGCCGACGCCGACGCCGGGATCGCCATCGTCGGCATGGCCGGGCGCTTCCCTGGCGCCGATGACGTCGACACCTTCTGGCGCAAGCTGTGCGACGGGGTCGAGTCGATCCGCGCCTTGAGCGACCAGGAGCTGCGTGACGCCGGCGTCGCGGCGTCGCAGCTGGACGAGTCGCGCTACGTACGGCGCAAGGGCGTGCTGGACGACGTCGCCCGTTTCGATGCCCCGTTCTTTGGCTATCCGCCGCGCGAAGCGCTGCTGATGGATCCGCAGCAGCGCCTGTTCCTCGAGGTGGGCTGGCAGGCGCTCGAGCATGCCGGCTACGACAGCCAGACCTACGGCGGCCGCATCGGCGTGGTGGGCGGTACCGGTCGCGCCGCCTACATGCTGCATTTCCTGGAGACGCGTCCGGAGTCGGCGGCCGAGCTGTTCCAGACCACGATCCTGAACGAGAAGGATTTCCTGGCCACGCGGCTGGCCTACAAACTGAACCTGCGCGGTCCCGCGCTGACGGTGCAGACGGCATGTTCGACCTCGCTGGTCGCGGTGCACGTCGCCTGCCAGCTGCTGCTGCAGCGCGATTGCGACATGGCGCTTGCGGGCGGCGTCGCGATCGAAGTGCCGCATGGCGCCGGCTACCTGTACCAGGAGGGACATATCCTGTCGCCGGACGGGCACTGCCGGGCATTCGACGCCGCCGCCGGCGGCACGGTGCGCGGCAGCGGCGGTGCGGTGGTGGTACTCAAGCGGCTGGCCGACGCGGTGCGCGACGGCGACACGGTCTGGGCCGTGATCAAGGGTTCGGCCATCAACAACGACGGCGCCGCCAAGGTCGGCTATACCGCCCCGAGCGTGGCGGGCCAGGCCGAGGTCATCGAACACGCCTTGCAGCGCGCCGGCGTCGATCCGCGCAGCATCGGGCTGGTCGAGGCGCACGGCACCGCGACGCCGCTGGGCGACCCGATTGAAGTGGCCGCGCTGACGCTGGCCTGGCGCAACTACACGATCGATCGCGGCTATTGCATGCTCGGGTCGGTCAAGACCAATGTCGGCCACCTGGACGCGGCGGCCGGCGTCACCGGCCTGATCAAGGCGGTGCTGGCCCTGCATCACGGCGTCGTCCCGCCGACCCTGCATTTCCAGTCGCCCAATCCCAGGCTGGACCTCGGCAACAGCCCGTTCACGGTCAACACGGCCCTCGCGCCGTGGCCGGCGACGGCGGGGCCGCGGCGCGCGGCCGTCAGCTCGTTCGGCATCGGCGGCACCAACGCGCACGTGGTGCTGGAACAGGCACCTCCGCTTGCGGCGCGGAGCAGCGCGGCGGGCCCGCAACTGCTCACGCTGTCGGCGCGCTCGGCGACCGCCCTGGACGCGATGAGCGCAAGGCTCGCGCAACACCTGCTGGCGCATCCGGACGCCGCCCTGGCCGACGTCGCCCATACCCTGCAGCTCGGCCGCGCGCAACTGCCGCACCGCCGGGCCGTTGTGGCGGCCAGCCACGCCGCCGCGGCCGCCGCGCTGGCCTTGCCCGCGGCGCCGTCGGCGGCGGATGCCGGCACGGGTCGGCGCGTGACCTTCCTGTTCCCCGGCCAGGGCCTGCAAAAGGTCGGCATGGGCCGCGGGCTGTACGAGGCCGTGCCCGAATTCCGCGCGTGCGTCGACGAGTGCGCGGCCATGCTGCAGGCCGAGCTTGGTTGCGACCTGCGCGCCCTGCTGTATCCGGCGCCCGGCCGGGAAGAGGAAGCAGGGCAGCGGCTGGGCGACACGGCGATCACCCAGCCGGCCATGTTCGTGGTGGAGTACGCGCTGGCGCGCCAGCTCATGCACTGGGGCGTCCAGCCCGACGCCATGATGGGGCACAGCCTGGGCGAGTACGTGGCGGCCTGCCTGGCCGGGGTGATGTCGCTGCCGGATGCGCTACAGCTGGTCTGCGCACGCGGGCGACTGATCCAGCAACTGCCTGGCGGCGCGATGCTGGCGGTGGAAGCGTCGCCCGAGCGGTTGCAGCCCTTCGTTGGCGGCGGCGTCGACCTGGCCGTGATGAACGGCCCGCAAGCCTGCGTGCTGGCGGGCACGCACGATGCCATCGCGGCGGTCAAGGAAGCGCTGCGACAAGCCGGCTTGCGCCACAAGCTGATTCCGACTTCGCACGCCTTTCATTCGGCCATGCTGGATCCGGTGCTGGCGCAGTTCCGCGCGCGCGTGGCCGACGTCGCGCTGCACGCGCCGCGCATCCCCTATATCACCAACGTCACCGGCGCATGGGTGACCGACGCCCAGGCGACCGACCCCGATCACTGGGTCCGGCACCTGCGCGGCACCGTACGTTTTGCACAGGGGCTCGAACTGCTGCTCGACACGGCGGACGGCATCTATCTCGAAGCCGGTCCGGGGCAGGGCTTCAGCGCCATCCTCAAGCGCCATCCGCGCAAGCACATGGTGGCCGAGGCCATCCCTTGCCTGGGCCACGCGGCGCAGCCCGCCGACCATGACGCCTTGCTGGCCTGCCTCGGTCAGCTCTGGACGACGCACGCCGCCGCGCCGGCGTGGCAGCGCCTGCATGCGGACGGCGCGCGGCGCCGCGTTCCCTTGCCGGTCTATCCCTTCGACCGTCATCGCTACTGGCCGCAAGCCGCGACCGCGCCGACGCGCGCCGGCGGGCCCGCGCAGCCGGCGCAGCCGTTCGACGAAGTCTCGTCCAGTGCCGCAAGCGAACTCGCGGCGCCGGCACTGCGGGCGATGCCGGCCGGGGACGACATCGAACGCCAGGTGGGGCGCGTCTTCGCGGAGGTCCTCGGCATCGCGTCGGTGACCCTTGATGATCATTTCTTCGACCTGGGCGGCACGTCGCTGTCCGCGCTGAGCGTCCTGATCAGCCTGGAGCACATCGTCGCGCGCGAGCTGCCGAACGCCATCCTGATCGAGAACCCGACGGTGGGCGGCCTGGCCCGCGCGCTCCGCGCGGGCAGGCAGGGGGAAGGTTCGCGCCTGATCGGCTTGCGTGCCGCCGGCAGCGCCACGCCGATATTCTGCGTCCATCCTTACGGCGGGCACACGACCGGCTACATCGAACTGGTGCGTCACATGGCGCCGGACCAGCCGGTGTTCGGCATCCAGGCGCGCGGCCTGCAGGGAGAGGCGGCGCCGCTGCGGTCGATCGAAGCCATGGCCTCCGATTACGTCGGCCTGGTCAAGGCGCATCAGCCGTCCGGTCCGTATCGCCTGGCGGGCCACTCGATGGGCGGTTGCATCGCCTACGAAATGGCGCAGCAGCTGACCCGTGCCGGCGACAGCGTCGCCCTGCTCGCCTTGTTCGACGCGCGTGCGCAGAATGCCAGCGAGCACGCGCTCTACCGCAACGGCGCCTACGGTCGCATGGCCAGCAGGGACTGGCTCAGCGACGAGGCCGTGATGCTCGGGATCCTGTTTCCCAAGCTGGACATGGACTGGGAAGCCTTGCGCGCGGCGCCGCCGGCGCAACACTGGATGCTGGTCAAGGACGCCATCGTGTCCCAGGGCTTGTTGCCGTCCGGCGCCGGACAGGACCAGCTGGAACAGCTTCTGGCGGTCACCCGCGCCAACGACGAGGCATTGCGCACGTATCGCCCGCAAGCCTATGACGGCGACGTGCTGCTGTTCTGCGGCAGCGACGGATTCGCCCCGCAATTCGGCGAACCCGACCTGGGCTGGGGCGACCTGGTGCGGGGCAGGCTGGAAACGATGGTGGTGCCGGGCACGCACCACACCATCATGAGCGGGACCGGCGCGCAGACGATCGCACGGCGTTTAGGGGGGCGCTAGCCTTTCCGATCGGTTCAGGCTTCCGACGTTTTTTCGACGCGGCTGGCAAAGGTTTCGTGGCCGGCGGTCGGGACGACTCTGCGCGTCGTGACGACCGTCCGTGTCCCGGCCGTTTTTTGTGCGCACAGCGCCAGCAGGTAATCCGTGCCGGGACGGTATTGCCAGAAGCTCCAGCGGTCCGCATGGTCGTCCAGCGCAGGGTCGATATCGATCCGGACCGCGCGCGCATGCGGAAAATGAAACGTGAACTTGTCGAGCGGGAGCGACAACCCCATCCCCCGCGCCTTGACGTACGACTCCTTGAACGTCCAGTACTCGAACAGCCGGCCGTGCATGCGCGCGGCCGGCGTTCCGGCGACGTCAAAGGCTTCCCGCGGCGAACAGAAGCTGTTGGCGACCTCCAGGGATATTTTTCGCGTCGCGATGTTTTCGACGTCGACGCCCAGTTCGCGCTCCCTGCCCACGGCCAGCGCCACCAGGCCCCTGGTGTGCGAGACGTTGAAGCGCAGGCCCCGCGCATCCGGGTGAGGATCGAGGATGAAGGGGCGCCCATGCTCGTTTTTGGAAAACACCCAGGCGCGTGGATCGACGGCGGCGTAGTGCGAGAGAGCGCTGCGCACCAGTGCCCGCGTCACCAGATAGCGCTTGCGGTCGTCGGCAAAACGAAAACGTCCCTGCCGGTCGCGCTCGGCGCCGCTCAGCAGCGCGCCCATGTCTGCCAGGATGCGCTCGTCCTCGATGTCGTCGTAAAACACCAGCCAGAGGTCGATGTCGTGTTCGCTGATCGGTAGTCGCGGAAAGGGGGGCATGGTATGCGCGCATGCCGCCTTCGCCGGCATCTTGGTTTGAACGCGACGATTATGCACGATGGCGACCAGCCTTCCACGCCGTGTCGGCAATGAATTGCCTTATAATGGCGGGTTCGGTGCCCGGCGCCCTGTGCACGTCGCAGCCTCCCTCGATGCCGCCCTTCGTTTGCGGCGCATAAAGCCCTGTTCCTGCAGGGCTTTCTATTTTGAATTGGTATGTAGAGGTCCTCCATGGAAATCAAGGTCAACTTTCTCGACAAGCTGCGTCTCGAAGCCAAGTTCGATGACTTCACGGTGATCGCCGACCAGCCCATCCGCTACAAGGGCGACGGCTCGGCGCCCGGTCCGTTCGATTACTTCCTGGCCTCGTCGGCCCTGTGCGCGGCGTACTTCGTGAAGTTGTACTGCTCGACCCGGAATATTCCGACCGAAAATATCCGGCTGTCCCAGAACAATATCGTCGACCCGGAAAACCGGTATCAGCAGATTTTCAAGATCCAGGTCGAGCTACCGCCGGATATCTCCGACAAGGATCGCCAGGGCATCTTGCGTTCGATCGACCGCTGCACCGTGAAGAAAGTCGTGCAGGCCGGGCCCGAGTTCGTGATCGAAGAAGTGGAAAGCCTGGATGCCGATGCGCAGGCGCTGCTGACGTTGCAGCCCGCCGACGGCGCGCGCACTTATATTCCGGGCAAGGACCTGCCGCTGGAGCAGACCATCGCGAACATGTCGGGCCTGTTGGCGGGGCTCGGCATCAAGATCGAGATCGCATCCTGGCGCAATATCGTTCCCAATGTGTGGTCGCTGCATATCCGCGATGCGCACTCGCCGATGTGTTTTACGAACGGCAAGGGCGCGACCAAGGAAAGCGCGCTGGCGTCCGCATTGGGCGAATATATCGAGCGCCTGAGCTGCAATCACTTCTACGCCGGCGCGTTCTGGGGCGAGGACATCGCCAACGGGCCGTTCGTCCATTACCCGAACGAGCGCTGGTTCCAGCCCGGTCCCGACGATGCGCTGCCGGCCGGGATACTCGACGACGGCTGCCTGGCGATTTACGACCCCGACGGCGAACTGCAAGGCTCCCACCTGTACGACACCAATTCGGGCAATGTGGAGCGCGGCATCTGCGCGCTGCCCTTCGTGCGCCAGTCCGACGGCGAAACCGTGTATTTCCCATCGAATCTCGTCGAAAACCTCTACGCCAGCAATGGCATGAGCGCCGGCAATACCCTGGCCGAAGCACAGGTGCAGTGCCTGTCCGAGATTTTCGAACGGGCCGTCAAGCGCGAGATCCTGGAAGGCGAACTCGCTCTGCCGGACGTGCCGCAGGAGGTGCTCGCGAAATACCCGGGCATCGTCGCCGGCATCCAGGGGCTGGAAGAGCAGGGCTTCCCCGTGCTGGTCAAGGATGCGTCGCTGGGCGGGACGTATCCGGTGATGTGCGTGACGTTGATGAATCCGCGGACCGGCGGCGTCTTTGCCTCGTTCGGCGCGCACCCGAGTTTCGAGGTGGCGCTGGAACGGAGCCTGACGGAATTGCTGCAGGGGCGCAGTTTCGAAGGCCTCAACGATTTACCGCAGCCTACCTTTGCCAGCAATGCCGTGACGGAGCCGAACAATTTCGTCGAGCACTTCATCGATTCGAGCGGCATCGTGTCGTGGCGCTTCTTCAGCGCCAGGGCGGATTTCGATTTCGTCGAGTGGGACTTTTCCGCGCAGGGCGAGAACGCCAATGCCGAGGAAGCCGCGACCCTGCTCGGCATTCTCGAGGACATGGGCAAAGAGGTGTACATGGCGATGTACGACCAGCTGGGTGCCGTCGCTTGCCGCATCCTGGTGCCCGGTTATTCCGAGATTTACCCGGTGGAGGACCTGGTCTGGGACAACACGAACAAGGCGTTGCTGTTCCGCGCCGACATCCTGAACCTGCACCGCCTCGACGACGCCAGCCTGGCGGCATTGCTCGAGCGCCTGGAAAACAATGAACTGGACGAATACGCCGACATCGCCACCTTGATCGGCATCGAATTCGACGAGAACACGGAATGGGGCCAGTTGACGGTGCTCGAGCTGAAGCTGCTGATCCACCTCGCCCTGCAGCAACTGGAGGAGGCGCACGAACTGGTGGGCGCCTTCCTGCAGTACAACGACAATACCGTCGAGCGCCGCTTGTTTTACCAAGCGCTGAACGTCGTGCTGGAAGTGCTGCTCGCCGACGACCTGGAGCTGGACGACTACGTGGTCAATTTCCGGCGGATGTATGGCGATGCCCGGATGGACGCAGTGCTGGGGGCGGTGGACGGCAGCGTGCGTTTCCACGGGCTGACGCCGACGAGCATGAAACTGGAGGGACTCGACAGGCACCACCGCCTGATCGACAGCTACAAAAAACTGCTCAAGGCACGGGGCAGGGCGGCGACTGGGTCCAGCTAAGCGCTCACCAAGGGGAATGGCCCGCTGTTGCCGACGGCGGCCGTTTACCTGACTCGCGCGAACACAGCCAAAAAAATAGCCCGCTCGGAGGCGGGCTGAATCTATTTTCTTGGAGGAGAATAGAGGAGACGGTCTAATGATGCTGCATTGCACAATTCTTGTCCAATGACATGTGGTGATGTCAGCAATTCATAAAGCGTATTTCTCATCTATCACAAGGCCCAGGCGCGAGGGAATCGGTTCCGTGCGACATTGATCGTGAGCATTCGTTATATTTAATTCAACACCCGGCAGCCGCCGGGACGAATGCCCGGATGGATGTCGAGATGGACATGAAGGTAACGAAGACCACGTTCACGCCGCGCCGATGCGCCCACGCAGTGCTGCTGGCGCTGGCCGCCGGCGCCGCCCACGCCGCGCCCGCCACCGACCCGCTGCGCGAGCCGACGCCGACGCCGATGCAGGCCGACGTGCCGGCACCGGCCGACGACGACCGCCCGTACAAGAGCTATGGCGCGGCCGCGCTGGAGATCGTCGCGTTCCAGGCCGCGTTGAACCGCGTCGACCATGCGTTCGTCCGCCCGGACGATTATGGCGTGAGCGTCGGGTCGGTCCGCCGCAACCTGCGCAGCAGCTGGGTGGTCGACCGGGATCCGTTCGAGATCAACCAGTTGGGACATCCGTACCAGGGTTCCGTGTATTTTGGCCTGGGACGCAGCAATGGGCTCACGTTCTGGGAATCGCTGGGCGCAGCGTTCGTCGGCAGCGCGGTCTGGGAGGTCGCCGGCGAAACGACGACGCCGTCGCGCAACGACCAGATCACCACGAGCTTCGGCGGCAGCTTCCTGGGCGAATCGTTGTATCGGATGGCGAACCTGGTGCTGGAACAGGGTTACGGCCTGTCGCCGCCATGGCGCGAAGCGGCGGCGGCGGTCGTAGCGCCATCGCTGGGGTTCAACCGCTACGTCCGTCCGGGCCGCGGTTCCGGGATCTGGAACAGCAACAGTCCGGCCGTGTACGCGCGGCTGCAGCTGGGCGTCGGCGGCGTTTCGCACAGCAACGTCGGGCCGTCGCTGGCCGCCCGGCGCAACGAGGTCGCGGCCGACTTCGCGCTCGACTATGGCCTGCCCGGCAAACCCGGCTATACCTATCACCGGCCGTTCGATTACTTCCTGTTCCGCCTCAGGCTGTCGAACATCCAGGGCGTCGAAAGCCTGGCGTCGCGCGGCCTGCTGTTCGGCACCCCGTACGCGGCCGGCCGCAACCTGCGCGGCATCGTCGGGTTGTACGGCAGTTATGACTACCTGGCGCCGCAATTGTTCCGCGTCGCCAGCACGGGGCTGACCCTGGGCAGCAACGCGCAGCTGTGGCTGGCCGACGGCATTGCGCTGCAGGGGCATGCGTCGGCGGGCGTCGGCTATACGTCGACCGGCACCGTGCGCGCGAGCACGAGCGGGCAATACAATTACGGCTTCGCGCCGCAGGCGATGGCGCAGCTGCGCCTGATCGGCGGCGAGAAGGTCGCGCTCGACCTGGAAGTGCGCGAATTCTTCGACGGCAAGGTGACCAGCCCCGAGACGGCCGGCACCGACCGCGTGTTCCGGGGCGACGCCTCGCTGACGTACCGGCTGGCCGCCCACCACGCGGTCACGCTCAAATACATCACGTCGCGCCGGACGTTCGCGTTCACGAACGTGCCGGAACGGCAGCAGCGGCGCGACACGATCGGCCTGTACTATACGTACCAGCCCTTCCGCGGGTTCGGCGCCGTGAACTGGTGAGAACCGGCGCCGGCCCGACCAGGATCCGGAGTCTCATGCACCGTATCGACAAAACCATCGTCATCGACGCGCGTCGGTACGGCCCGTCATGGAGCGATTTGCGACGGAAACGATCTTCCGGCACCTGGACGTCTACTGGAACGGCACGCTGGCGGTCTTCAAGGCGTTCGTCGAACGGCGCCGGATTGAATAGAATACGATAATGAACAATGTATGGGAACTGTTGCCGGCGCGCCGGCACGTCGGGTTGCGCCGTCTCGAGGCGCCCGGCCCCGACGCGGCCGCCCTCGAGCGCATCCTGTACGCGGCCGCGCAGGCGCCCGACCATGGCCTGCTGCGGCCCTGGCGCTTCGTGCTGATCCCGCCGGACAGGCGCGCCGACCTGGGCGCCGCCTTCGAGGAAGCGCTGGCCCGGCGCGATCCCGCCGCCGCCCCTGCCGCGCGCGCCGCCGCGCGCGACAAGGCGCAGCACGCACCCTGCCTGCTGGTGGCAATCCTCGTCGATGCGCCCGCCACGCCCATCCCGACCGCGGAAAAACTCGTGTCGCTCGGCTGCGCCATCCAGAACATGCTGCTGGCCGCGCAGGCACTGGGCTTTGCCAGCGGCCTCGCGAGCGGCGCGGCGCTCGCTACGCCCGCCATGCGGCGCCTGCTGCGTCTCGAGGCGCACGAGCAGGCCGTCTGCTTCATCGGCCTGGGGACGGCCGCCGTCACGAAAGCGCCGCGGGCGCGTCCGCAGCCGGACCAGTTTTTTTCCAGTCTGTGACCCTGCCGCGCGGCCGCCGCGACGCCGGCCGTGACGAATGTGACATCGCCTGCGGGGCGCCAGGGCGTGCCGAGTGTCTTTGTTACGACACAGTTCCCGCAAATTAGACGAACATTCCGTACGGCAATGTTTTATAGTCTCGGGTGTAGAGCTTGATTTTTCTAAAGCTCCCGTCGGGTATTTCGAGCCACTGCCATGAATGCAGCAAAATCACAACACTCCGCATCGGCGGACCACGGCAGCGCGTGCCGCTCGGCCAGGTCCGGCACGCTTTCCGTGCCGGCTTGTCCCGAGGGTTACGTTGCACTGGAATGGCTCGAGCATGCGCCCGGCTTCGTCGCCTGCCTCGTCGGTCCCGATCTCGTGTTCGCCCATGCGAACGACGCGTACAAGCGCTTGGTGGGGCGCGAGGAACTGGTCGGCCTGCCGTTCCACGTCGCGCTGCCGGACGTGGCCGCGCAGGGCGTGCTGCCGCTGTTGAAGTCGGCGCTGGCGACGGGCGAACGGCTGATCCAGTCCGCGCGCCCGGTGCGCCTCGCCAGTTTCGGCGGCGGCACGCAACTGCGCTACGTCGATTTCGTCGCCCAGCCCATTCCGCACGTCGAGGGCGGCGGCGGCCTGCTGATCCTGGGCAGCGATGTGACGATGGAAACGGTGTCCCAACGCGACCTGCAATTCAGCCTGACGCATGACGTCCTGACCGGCTTGCCGAACCACGCCCTGTTCCGCGACCGGATCGAGCACGCGCTGCGGCGGGCCGCGCGCGCGCAGCGTCCGCTGCAGGTGGCGGCCCTGCAGCTCGACCAGTTCAAGCGCGTCAACGCCCTGGTCGGCCACGAGGGCGGCGAGCGCATCCTGCGCGAGATCGCCGGGCGCATCGAGCGCGCCGCCGGGCCCGACGTGACGGTCGCGCGCGACAGCGGCGACAAGTTCCTGTTGCTGCTGGAAGGCGACCGGCAGCCGGATGCGGCGGTCCGGATCCAGGAAGTCGTCCGGGCCGTGGCGGAACCGTTCGAGCACGCCGGCCATGCGGTCTATGTGACCTGCTGCGTGGGCGGCGCGTCGTTCCCCCTGGGCGGGCAGACGGCCGACATCCTGTTGCTGGCCGCGGATCGCGCGCTGGCGTGCGCGCAGGAAGCGGGCGCCGGCATGCAGCGCTGGGACGATACCCTGCCCGACGACGCCGGGCTCGCGCGGCTCCAGCTGGGTTTTGTACTGCGCGAAGCGCTGGCCGGCGACGGCCTCGCCGTGGTCTACCAGCCGCGGGTCGACCTCGTCACCGGCGAGATCTGCGCCGTGGAAGCGTCGGTGTGCCTGAGCGGAGAGGGCGGGGCGGTGCCTGCCGCCACGTTGAACGGCGTCGCGGAAGAATGCGGCTTGAGCGCGGAACTGGGCGACTGGGTGTTGCGCGCCGCCGCCGCGCAGGCCGCGCGCTGGCACGCGCTGGGTCATACCGGCTTGCGGGTCGCCGTCAACCTGTCGGCGCGCCAGTTCGCGATGCGCGACCTGGAAGGTTCCATCGTGCGCGCGCTGGCGGACGCGGAAATGCCGGCGTCCTGCCTGGACCTCGGGCTCACCGAGAACCTGCTGGTGGAGGACGTCGACCGCGTGGTCGAGGGCCTGCATGCGTTGCGGCGCCTCGGCATCCGGCTGTGCCTCGACGATTTCGGGACCGGCGCCTCCAGCCTCGTCAACCTGCAGCGCCTGCCGGTCGACGTGCTCAAGATCGACGGTTCGTTCCTGCGCCGCGTGCCGGACGAGGACGGCGCCGCGGCGGTGGTCGACGCGATCGTCACGATGGGACACAGCCTGGGCATGCGCGTCGTCGCCGACGGCGTCGAGCGCGAGGGCCAGTGCGACTTCCTGGCGCGCCATATGTGCGACGAGGTGCAGGGCGCCTTCGTGGCGGCGCCGGTGCCGGCCGACGCCATGACCGGCCTGCTGGAGGCGGGCGCCGGGCTGGCGCCGCGCCTGCTGCGCTTCAACCGCACGCAGCCCACGCTGCTGCTGGTGGACGACGAGCCGAGCATCCTGTCGTCGCTGCGGCGCCTGTTGCGCGGCGACGGCTACCGGATCATGACGGCGAACAGCGGCAGGGAGGGCCTGCAGATCCTGGCCGAACACACCGTCGACGTGATCGTGTCCGACCAGCGCATGCCGGAGATGACCGGGGTCGAATTCCTGCGCACCGTGCGCCAGTCGTATCCGGATACCGTGCGCATCGTGCTGTCCGGCTTCACCGAACTGCAGACGGTGACGGACGCCGTGAACGCCGGCGCGATCTACAAATTCCTCACCAAGCCCTGGGACGACGAACAGCTGCGCAGCCACATCCAGGAAGCCGTGGCCTATGGTGCGATGGCCAACGAGAACCGCCTGCTCACGCTGGAGGTGCGCACCGCGAACCAGAAGCTGGCGGCGGTGAACCGCCAGCTCGAGTCGGTGCTGGCGCGCCAGCAAACCGAAATCGAACGCGGCGAGATCAGCCTGGACATCGTGCACGAGGCGCTCGACAACGTGCCCGTGCCGGTGCTCGCGAGCGACGACCTCGGCATGATCGTGCTCGTCAACCGGGCCGCGCTGGCGCTGTTCGCCGGGCGCGGGCCGGTGCTCGGCTGCGACCTGCGCCAGCTGTTCCCGGGCTTGCCGGACCGGTTGCCCGCGGGCGAGGTGCTGTCGTTCGAGCACGATGTGGGCGGCAAGCGGTTCGCGGCGGATCTGCGGCCGATGGGGAGCGGCAGCCAGTCGCGCGGCTGGCTGATCGCCTTCGCCGGTCCGGAGAGCGCCGCCGGCGCCGCCGCATGACCGGCGTCGTGCACTTTTGATTCATCCATAGAACAGCGAGCATCAGGTCCATGAAACGTTTTCGTGTAGTTCCCATCGACGAGGCCCGCGAGGGCGTCCTGCTGTCCGAAGACGTCCGGGACGACGAGGGCTGCGTCGTGCTGCCCAGGGCAACGGCCCTGAGCGGCGCGATGATTCGTACCCTGGCGCGGCGCGGCATCAAGTCGGTGCGGGTCGTCGACGAGGCGCTGACGCCGGAGCAGTTGTGCGCCGAACGCCTGCGCGTGCAGGCGCGGCTGTCCTGGCTGTGCCGCCATGCGGGCGACGGCCGCGCGAACGGCCTGTTGCGCGCCGTCGTCGAACAATACCGGATGGCGAGGCTGGCATGACAGTGGTGGACCTCGCCCCGGTGGTGACGAGCCTGCGCGACCTGCCGGTGCTGCCATCCATCGTCCTCGACCTGATCCATTCGCTGGAAAGCGACGACGTCGACGTGACGACCCTGGCGGAAAAGATGTCGCGCGACCAGGCCCTGGCCGCGAAGATCCTGCGCCTTGCGAACTCGTCGTTCTACGGCCTGGCGGCAAAGGTCAAGACGGTCAAGCAGGCGATCGTCGTGCTCGGGTTCGACAGCGCGCGGGCGCTGGCCGTGGCCAGCAACGTCATCGACACCTTCAGCGGCAGCGGCAGCGGCGGCAAGCGGGTCGACGCGGCGGATTTCTGGCGCCATTCGATCGCGACCGCGCTGTGCGCGAAAAACCTCGCGCACCAGGCCGGGCTCGACCAGGACGCGGCCTTCATCGCCGGCCTGTTGCACGACATCGGCCGCCTCGTGCTGGCGATCAGTTTCCCCGATCGGTACGCGACCGTGCTCGACGATTGCGAGCGCAACGACACGACCGTGGACGCGGCCGAGCTGCGCGTGTTCGGCCTGGACCACCAGCGCGCGGGGCAGATGCTCGCCGAAGCGTGGAAGTTCCCGCCGCTGATCCAGCGCGCGATCGGCCAGCACCATGCGCCGGCCGGCGCCGACATGGGCGATCTCCCCGGCGTGGTGCATGCGGCCAATGCGATGGTCCATGCGCTGGAACTGGGCGGCGGGCGGCACGTCGCCGTGCCGCGCCTGCTCGACGCGGCCTGGGACAGCCTGGGCCTGACGCCCGACCACCTGCTGGCCGTCTGCCGCGAGACGGAAGGCCAGTTCGAAGACGCATGCCGGCTTTTAATGTAGGACCAGATCATGAACGACAACGTCGATACGGTGGCGATGACCCGCGAGTCGGTCGAGGCGGAACTGCTGCGCCGCAACCAGGAACTCACCGACCTGAACGAACAGCTCTCGATGGCGCAGGCGCAATTGCTGCAATCGGAAAAGCTCGCCTCCATCGGGCAGCTCGCCGCCGGCGTGGCGCACGAGATCAACAACCCCATCAGCTTCGTGTTTTCCAACTTCGGCACGCTGGCGACCTACGTCGACAGCCTGTTGCGCATGCTGGTCCGGTACGAACAGGCCGAGCGCTTCATCACCGATCCGGACGTGCTCAAGGACATCGCCGACCTGCGCCAGCAGGTGGACCTCGATTTCCTGCAGGACGACGTGCTGGTCCTGATGGCGGAGTCGCGCGAGGGCATCGAGCGGGTCCGCAAGATCGTCCAGGACCTGAAGGATTTCTCGCGCGTGGACGCGCACCAGGAGTGGCAATGGGCCGATCTGCATCACGGCATCGACTCGACGCTCAACATCGTCAATAATGAAGTCAAGTACAAGGCCGACATCGTCAAGGAATACGGCGCCATGCCCGAGGTCGAGTGTCTGCCGTCCCAGATCAACCAGGTCATCATGAACATCGTCGTCAACGGCGCCCAGGCCATTCAAGGGCCGCGCGGGCGCATCACGATCCGCACCGGCACCGTCGCAGACCAGGTGTGGATCGAGATCGCCGACAACGGCTGCGGCATCCCGCCCGCGATCCGGTCGCGCATCTTCGATCCGTTCTTCACGACCAAGCCCGTCGGCACGGGGACCGGCCTCGGCCTGTCGCTGTCGTACGGCATCATACAAAAACACCGCGGCCGCATCGACGTGCAGAGCGAGGAAGGCGTCGGTACGGTATTCCGCATCGAGCTGCCGATCCGCCATGTCGAGGACGACGACGCGACGGAGACGCAGCCATGAACATGACCGCCACCATGCTGTCGGACGAGCCCGCGGGCACGATCCTGTGCGTCGACGACGAGCCGAACATCCTGGCGTCGCTGCGGCGCCTGTTCCGCCGGGCGAACTACAAGGTCCTGTGCGCGGGCAGCGCGGCGGCCGGCTGGGCCGTGCTGGAAGAGGAACACGTCGACATCGTGATTTCGGACATGCAGATGCCGGAAGTGAACGGGACCGAATTCCTCGAGCGCGTCCGCCAGCGCTGGCCCGGCACGCTGCGCCTGCTGCTGACGGGGCACGCCGACCACGAGGCCACGATCGGCGCGATCAATCGCGGCGAGGTCTACCGCTACATCACGAAGCCGTGGAACGAGGACGCCATCCTGCTCGTCGTGCGCGACGCGCTGGAACGCCAGGCGCTGCAGCGCGAAAAGCTCAGGCTGGAAGAGCTGACCAGGCAGCAGAACGACCAGTTGCGCGACCTGAATGCGACGCTCGAGCAGCGCGTGCGCGACCGGACGGCGGAGCTCAGCTCGGCCCAGAAATCGCTGCAGGCATCGCACGAACGGCTCAAGACGAATTTCCTCACCCTGATCAAGGTGCTGTCGGGCATGGTCGAAACACGCGCCGGCGCCGTGCCCGGCCACGGCCGCCGGGTCGCCGACCTGGCGCGCCGCATCGCGCAGCGCATGGGCTTGTCCGCGCGCGAGGCGCAGGACGTGTTCGTGGCCGGCCTGCTGCATGAAATCGGCAAGACCGGATTCCCCGACACGCTGATCGGCGTGCCGGAATCGGTGCTCAAGGGCGACCACCTAGGGCAGTACCGCAAATATCCCCACCTCGGCGAGCAAGTGCTCATGCCGCTCGAGGAATTGCGCGAACCGGCGCGCATCATCCGCGCCCACCGCGAGCGTTTCGACGGCGCCGGCTTTCCGGAAGGCGTGGCCGGTTTCGACATTCCGCTCGGCGCACGCATCCTGGCCGTGGCCCACGATTTCGAAGCGCTGCAGCAGGGCGTGCTCGCGCAGCGCCGCACGGACCCCGCGCAGGCAACCGAACTCGTGGCGGAAAGCCGCGGCAAGCGCTACGATCCGGCTGTCGTCGAGGCCTTCTACGACATCCGGACGGGCCGCAGCGTCGCCGAAGAAATCGCCGACGTCATCATGGGCGTGGCGCAGCTCAAGCCGGGCATGGTGCTCAGCCGCGACCTGCTGTCGGCGGACGGCGCGCTGCTGCTGTCGGCCGACCATGTCCTGTCCGACCGGATGCTGAAACAGCTCGCCGAATTCGAGCGCCGGTCGGGTAATCAATTGCAACTCTTCGTGAAATCAGGGACCGCCGATGCGCCGCATTCTCATTCTTGACGATGAACCCTCGGTGCTGAATGCCCTGCGGCGCACGCTGCGCACGGCATTTCCCGAGGACGTCGTCATCGAAGCGTTCGACGAGCCGGAAGCGGCGGTGCTCCGTGCCGGCGAGCAGGATTTCGACATCGTCATCTCCGACTACCGCATGCCAGGGCTCAACGGGGCCGACGTGCTCCAGCTGGTCAAGGGACTGCAGCCGGACACGATCCGCGTCGTCGTCAGCGCGACGACCGAAGTGGTCGACGTCCTCAACGCCGTCAACCGCGCCGAAGTCTTCCGCTACCTGGCCAAGCCATGGCAGCAGGAGGAACTGGTCGCGACCGTCAACGAGGCGTTCGCGCGCAGGGACGCGCTGCTGCGGGCGAAGCAGCCGGCCGCTGGCGCCCCGCGCGCCGCGCCGCCGGGTGGCGGGCACGACGACGCGCTGCGCCAGCTCGAACAGGACGAGCCGGGCATCACCCGGGTCGACTGGGACGAGCACGGGAACATCCGCCTGTTTTGACCCGGCGGTTTCCTTCGGCGCCACGTTTTTATCCGGGCATTGGCATATCAATGTTTCGGCGGTACTATGAGTTGCATCAAGGAATTTTTTATAAATGGGGCGGAGTGATATCTCATGGGTTTTTTTTCTCGTTTAGTGGGCGGGTCGGACGGCGGCGCCAACCAGGCCGCGGCGGCCGCCAGTGCCCAGGAGCAGGAAAAGCAGGCGGAACGCATCAGCCATGACATCGACGCCGCCTATTACCGCTGGCTGACCGGGTCCGCCAAATTCGACGCGCCCGCCGAGGTGCAGGCCGCGATCCTCGACCAGGTCCGCGCGCTCGCCGCGCGCCCCGCGGAGGCGGCCGAACTGGTGCCGCGCGTGCCGGAAGTGATTCCCAAGCTGTTGCAGAGCCTGGCCGAAGAAGATGTGTCGGCCTCGGAACTGTCGCGCCTCGTCGTGCAGGACGTCGTGCTCGTGGCGGAAGTGATCCGCGAGGCCAACAGCGCCTATTACCGGCCGATGACGCAGGTGAAAACGGTCGAGGCCGCCATCATGATGCTCGGCCAGAATGGCCTGCGCATGCTGCTGGCCCGCGTCGCGTTCCGGCCCGTCATCAAGATGCAGGAAGAAGGTTTCTCGCGCCGGGTCGCGCCGCACGTGTGGGGCCAGTCCGAGCGCTGCGCGCTGGCCGCGAGCCTCGTCGCGCCCGGCCTCACCGCCGGCGTGTTCGAAGCCTATCTCGCCGGCCTGATGCAGAACGTCGGGCTGATCGTCGCATTCCGGCTCGCCGACCGCGTGTGCCAGAACGGCAGCGTGCCGGGTTCCACCGATTTCGGCATCGAATTGCTGGCCTGCGGGCGGCAGCTGTCGGCCGGGATCGCGCGCCACTGGGAGTTCCCGCAAGAGGTCACGGATGCGATCGCGCAGGCGGGCGACCCGGACTGCCCCCACCTGGCGCAGGCGCTCAGCCAGGGCGACCGCATCGCCAAGCTGCGCCTCCTGCTCGACGCCGCCGTCGTGGCCGAGGACGACGTGCTCGTGACGGATGGCCTGGACAGCTTCCAGCGCCGCTGCCTGGGCAAGTTGAGCCACGTGGAAGGCTGACGCCGAATCGCCTTGCCGATCACAATCCGCAGCGGCGAATGTCAATTTTTCGCAACAATCTAACGATAACGTTTGTCGTTTAATTTACGACATAATCGCCGGTTTTGAGGCGTCGCGTTACGTCATTTTGCAATTTATTGTCAGAAATTTCATGAATTCAGTGAATTAGGGCTCTGTCCGGCAGGCGCGGCCCGTACGTACGCGTGCCGTGTGCGCGGGCTCGCTGAGACGGCGTGGCCAAGGTCCGCTACGATCGGACTCAGGTGAGACAGTGCCATCGGTCGCATGGCCTTCACGTCGACAGGAGTGCATATGAATGCCACCGCTTTTGCGCCCGAAGCGGCATTGCCGGCCCGGCAACCGGATACCGCCCCGGCGGGACTGCAGGTCCTCGAGTTCATCTGCCGCGGACAGCGCTTCGCCGTGCCGCTGGCGTCCGTGCGGCGGGCCGTGCTCAGTGCGCGGCCGGTGCCGCTGCCGGGGGCGTCGGACATCGTGCTCGGCGTGCTCGACGTGGGCGGGGAGACGGTGACCGTCCTCGACTTCGCCCGCCGCGCTTGCGGCCGCCCGACGGCCATCACGCCCTTTCAACAATTCCTCATCGTCGAGTCGAGCGGTTTCCCGTGCGCACTCGTCGTCGACAGCATCGTCGGCCCGGGCACGGCCCCGTCCACCGCCGCCTGGCCGGACGGCGCCGACCCGGCCGGTTTCGTCGGCGGCGCGGTCCACTTGCCCGACGGCCTGTGCCTCGTGATCGACCCGGCCCGGTTCCTGTTCGCGCACGAACGGGACCAACTGACCCAGGCACTGGCTGGAGCCGCCGGTGAACGCCACTGAGCACGCCGTCCCGGCGGCGGGCGTGCCGGTGGCCGACGTGCTGGACCTGGCCGCGCAGCGGATCGAGGCCGAGACGGGCCTGGCCTTTGCCGGCACGAAGCGCAGGCAGTTCGACGCTGCCCTGGGCCGGATGGCCGCGGCGCTCGGCCTGCCCGGCGCGGCGGCGTGCGCATCGTGGCTGCTGGCCGGCCCGTGGGACGACGCGCGCAGCGCCCTGTGCGCGCGCTTCCTCACCATTGGCGAGACCTATTTCTTCCGCGAGCCGCGTGCCCTCGACCTGGTGTGTGACTACGCGCGCGCGCACCTGGCGCGCGGCGAGGCCAGGCCGCTGCGCATCTGGAGCGCCGGCTGCTGCACGGGCGAGGAACCGTATTCGATCGCGATGGCGCTGCGCCGTTGCGTGCCGCGCCTTGCGCGGTCCGGCGTGACGATCCTCGCCACCGACCTGAACGACGCGTTCCTCGACTTCGCCCGCGAAGGCCGGTATCGGCGCTGGTCGTTCCGCCGCACCGACCCGGCCGACCTGGCGGCGTTTTTCCGGCCGCTCGCCGACGGCCGCTTCGAGATCGATCCGCAGCTGCGCGAGCAGATCCGCTTCGCTTCGCTGAATCTCGCCGGTGGCGCCTATCCGTCCGCCGCCACCGGAACGCTCGCGCTGGACGTCGTCTTTTGCCGCAACGTGCTCATGTATTTCGGAGCGGACCAGGTCAAGCGCGTGATCGCCCGGCTGCGCGACTGCCTCGTCGACGGCGGCTGGCTCGTGGTCAACGCGAGCGAAGCATCGACGCAGCTGTTCACAGGTTTCACGCCCGTCTACCTCGACGATGCGGTGTTCTTCCGCAAGGACGCGCCGGCGCTGGCCGCCGCGGCGCCTGTCGTTGCCGCGCCCGCGGCTGCGGGGCCGGTCGCGGCGCCGGTTGCAGCGCGCGTCGCACCGCCCGCCGCGGTGCTCGTGCGGCGTGCCGAGCCGGCCCCCGCGCCCTCGATCGTGCCGGCCGTCGCGCCGCACGATCCCGTCATGGCGCGCGTGCAGGCGCTGGCCGGCGCGGGCCGTGGCGAGGAGGCGCTGCAATGCCTGCGCCGCGCCGTCGAGACGGAGGCGTCGTCGGCCCCGCTGCAGCAAAGCGCGGCCTTGTTCGCGCTCGAACAAGGCGACCGCGTGCTGGCGCGCCACTGCCTGCGGCGCCTGCTGTTCCTCGAACCGGACAGCGCGCTCGGCCATTACCTGTCCGCGCTGATCGAAGACGCCGCGGGCCGGCGGCCGCGCGCACGGAGCCTGCTGCGCGATTGCGGCCGGCTGGCGGCGGACGCCGAACTGCGCGGCACCGTCAGGCAGTGGCTGGAGCGCCTGTCATGACCGCGTTCGACTGGAAAGCCTTGTCGCGCCGGCTGGAGACGGCCGCCGCCGCGCTGGCCGCGCTCGAGCGCGCCGACCCGGCCGCCCAGGAACGCCTGCTCGCCGAGCGCGCCGCCGCGCTGGCCGCCGTCGCCGCCGCGCCGGCCGGGCAGCCGGCCGGCGTGGAAGTGCTGGCATTCCGCTGCGGCGGCGAGCGCTATGCGTTCGACACGGCGTGGGTCACGCGCGTGCTGCCGTTGCTGCCGCTGACCCTGCTGCCCGGCGTGCCGGCGCACGTGGCCGGCATCACGATGTGGGAGGGCGAGGTGCTGGCCGTGCTCGACCTGCGCGTGCTGCTCGACCTGCCGTTGTCCGAACTCGCGGAGCCCGGCGCGCTCATCGTGCTGCGCGGCGAGGACAACCGGTTTGCCGTACTGGCCGACGCGATCGACGGCGCCCGCCGTTTCGCCCCCGAAGACATGGGCCACAGCCTGCCGATGCTGGCCGACCCGGACGCCAGCTATCTGCTGGGTGTCGCCCCCGACCGCACCGCGCTGCTCGACGCGCGGCGCCTGCTTGCCGATTCCACGCTGGTCGTGAATGCGGACCACTGATACAACAGGAGATTTTTCATGCGCATGCTTGCCGACCTTTCCACCCGCGCGAAACTGATGCTCGGCTTCGGCGTCATCGTCGTGGCGATGGGGCTGACCAGTTTGGCGTCCTGGGAGGGTCTCGCGCGCCAGCGGGCAATGCAGCAACAGTTGTACAACGACGATCTGGTGATCGTGTTCCAGATACTGGAACTGCGCAACGCGATCAACCGCGAGCGGGTGGCGCTGTTGTCGTCGCTGGTCGCCACCGGCACCGCGCAGGCCGGTTTCGAGCGCCAGCTGACCGCCGAGGAAGCCAACATCCGCGGACTGCTCGGCGACCTGGCCACGCACAGGCAAGCCGACGACGCCTTCGCCGCCGACTACGCGCGGCTGGCCGGTGCCTACCATGACTACGGCGCGGTGCGCGACAACGACGTGGTCGCGGCGGCCC
>Ga0209148_1000441_pt1 | contig 45707 bp, 49 predicted proteins | sample AraplaCol_mMF_r2_2_FD_184288 | JGI IMG/M metagenome (GOLD analysis project Ga0209148, IMG submission 184288) | Arabidopsis root microbial communities from North Carolina, USA - plate scrape CL_Col_mMF_r2 (SPAdes) (version 2) | ecosystem: Host-associated > Plants > Roots > Endosphere | place...
TGCTCGCCGGGAATATAGAAGATCGGCACGTCGAGGCCGGACAATATCTGCTTGGCATCGTCGAACTGGTCTTCCTTCGACAGATGCGTGATGTCGCCCGTATGCAGGATCAGATCGGGCTTGACCGGCATCGCTTTGATCCGCTCAACCGCCTGCGTGGCGGTCGCATGGACGCTGGGATTGGCGGCCTTGTCGAAGCCGATATGCGTGTCGCTGATCTGGACGAAGGTGAAGGGCTTGGTGCGCGCCGCCGGCTTGCCCGCGGCCAGCGCCGCGTCGAGACTGACCGAGGAAACGACACCCCCCGCGACGCTGTAGACCGCCGCCGTGCCCGCCCAGCCTGCGCAACGCGTCAGCAGGCTGCGCCGATTGAGATGGCCCTCGTGCGCATGATCGTGATCGTGACCGTGGTCCATGGATTTGGCTTTCCGATTGCGTGGCAGTCGCGAGGAAAGACCAGGGCCGTGCCGGGCTTATTCCCGGCGTCGCGAAATTTAGGCGGTATGAATGATTCCGCCTTCGACCGTCACCGGCCAGACGGAAAGGCTCGCCCCCATGCAAGGCCCGCCGACGCAGCGCCCGCTCGCGATGTCGAACAACGCCCCATGCCAGGAACAGAGGATCAGCTCGCCGCCCGAGGTCAGGTATTGGTCCAGTTCCTGCGCCAACGGCAGGCCCATATGCGGACAGCGGTCGCGATAGCCAAAGACGCGGTCGCCCTTCCGCACCACGAAGCCGTGAAAGCGGCCCGCCTTCATCTGCAGCACGAAATTGCGCGCGCTGCCGTCCACGATGTCTTCGAGAGCCGCAAGGCGAACACCGGGTGGGGTTTCGGTCAGTCGCTCGCCTGGGTTCACGCGGTTTGAGCGCCAGGCTGGCAGTCGGGGTGCGCCGCGGCAAATGCCGGCAGCGCCCGCCCCCTATCCGCAACCGCCCGGATTTTTGGGAAGCTTGTTAAATCGACGTTGAAGCGCTCGGCATTAAACACCTGGGGAATAACAAAACAATCTGCAATCGTGGGTGTGGTGCCAAAGGCGAAACCATTGCCATAACGACCGATCAGCACCTCCAGCGCGGTAAAACCCTCGTGAATCCAGTGGGCGATCCACGCATCCACCTTCTCCTGCGATTCCTTCAGTTCGTTTTTGAGGTATTTCAGGATTCGCAAGTTGTTGAGAGGGTGGATATCGGCCGCGATCGTCAGCGCCATCCCCCGCACGATCGCACGCTCGTTCAAGGACTTGGGAAGCAAAGCCGGATCGGGCCAGCGCTCCTCCAACCATTCGAGGATGGCCAGGCTCTGCACATAGGCATGGCCATCATGCTCGACCGCGGGCACGAGCCCGGCCGGCGCGACCGCCTTATAGGCCGGGTCCTGCTGCGCACCGGTGCGCAGGTCATGATCGACCTCCTCATAATCGAGGCCCTTGAGGTTAAGCGCGATCCGCACCCGATAGGCCGCGCTGGACCGCCAGTAACTGTGAAAAAGGATATCGTTCATGGCGCCGGCATTATCACCGCGCTGCACGCTCCGAAACCGATCGGAACATATCCCTCAGCCCGTGCAGCCGCGCGCAGGATCACTTCGTCGCCATCCTCCAGGAAGGCGCGCGTCTCGCCTGTAGGCATGGATATGGGATCGGCCCCGCCCCTGCTGAGCTCAAGCAGGCTCCCGAACGCCGTTTTCTCAGGTCCGGAAATGGTACCGGTGCCGATCAGGTCCCCAGGCTGGAGGTTGCAGCCGTTGGAGGCGTGGTGCGTCACAATCTGCGCCATCGTCCAATACATGTCCGTGGCCGCACCGCGGCTGAGCGTGACGGGCCCGAGCCCTTGTTCCCGCATCGCGGCGGTGGAGAGCCGAACCTCCAGCTCGAGCGCAAATGCGCCGTTCCGCTGGTCGGCCTCGTCGAACAGATAAGGCAAGGGCGCCGGATCGCCTTCGCCGCGCGCAGGCTGCGCGACCCGAAAGGGCGCCAGCGCCTCGGCGGTCACCACCCAGGGCGAGATGGTGGTGTGGAAGTTCTTCGCCAGGAACGGTCCCAGCGGCTGATACTCCCACGCCTGCACGTCGCGCGCGGACCAGTCGTTGAGCAGACAATAGCCGGCGATATGCTGGTTCGCCTCGCTGATCGGGATCGGATGGCCAAGCGAATTGCCCTGCCCCACCCAGATGCCAAGCTCCATTTCATAATCGAGCCGGCGTGCGGGACCAAAGCTCGGCTCGGCATCGTTCGGGCCCTTGCGCTGGCCGTTGGGACGCACCACCGGCACGCCCGAAGGCCGCACCGACGAGGCACGACCATGATAGCCGATCGGCACATATTTATAGTTGGGCAGCAGCGGATTGTCGGGCCGGAACAGCGCGCCGACGTTGGTCGCGTGGTGAATGCCAACGTAGAAGTCGGTATAGTCCCCGATCGCCGCGGGAAGGTGCAGCGCGCATGCGTCGGCGCGATAGAGCAAGGGTTCGATCGTCGCGCGATGTGCCTCATCGGACAGCAATTCGGACAGGCGCCGCCGCATAGCCACACGGTCGCCTGTGGGCAGGCTCATCAGCGGATTGAGCGTGGTGCCGCCCAGCGTACGGGCCACCCCATCAGGCAGAAACGCCGCTGCCCCGCCCAGGTCGAGGATCAGATCACCGATCGCGACGCCGACGCGCGGCGCATGATTGCCCGGCGAAAAGATGCCGAGCGGCAGGTTCTGGACTGGGAAATCGAAATGGCCATTGGCGCTTTCGATCCAACTCCGGCGCTTCGGGTCATGGGTTTCGTCGATCAGGCTCACGGCAGCTTCGCCTTGGCGAAGCCCGCCCAGCAATCGTCATAATCGAGCTGACAGAGCGGGCTTTCCGCCGCCCAGCGCGTCGGGCGGATCACCCAGCGGCTTTCGAACATGAAGGCCATCGTCCCTTCGATCTTATGTGGTTTGAGATCGGCGGCGACCGCTTTTTCATAACTGGCGCGGTCGGGGCCGTGACCCGCCATCTGGTTGTGCAGGCTTGCGCCGCCGGGCGCGAAGCCGCCCTCCTTGGCATCATAAGCACCCTCGATCAGCCCCATGAACTCGCTCATTACGTTGCGGTGGAACCAGGGCGGCCGGAATGTATGCTCGGCCACCATCCAGCGCTGCGGGAAGATCACGAAGTCGCAATTGGCGGTGCCGTGATGCTCGGATGGTGAGGTCAATACGGTAAAGATCGATGGATCGGGATGGTCGAAGCTGACCGTGTTGATCGTGTTGAAGCGCGTCAGATCGTAGCGGCAAGGCGCGAGATTGCCATGCCAGGCGACCACATCGAACGGCGAATGGTCGAGCGTCGTGGTCCAGAGCTTGCCCTGGAATTTCTGGACGATCTCGTGCGGCGCATCCTCGTCCTCAAACCAGGCAACCGGCGCCTCGAAGTCGCGCGGATTGGCAAGCCCATTCGAACCGATCGGACCAAGATCTGGCAAGCGAAAGGGCTGACCGAAATTCTCGGCAATGTAGCCGCGCGAGGAGCCTGAAAGCTCAATCCGGAACCGAAGCCCGCGCGGGATAAGTGCGATCTGGAGTGGTGCAAGCTCGAATCGGCCAAGCTCGGTGATGATCGTGAGAATGCCCTGCTGCGGCACGATCAGCATCTCGCCATCGGCGTTCTGGAAAGCCCGCCGCACCATCGAGCGATTGGCGCCATAGAGGTGGATACCTAGCCCCGCGCCGGTCGCGACGTCGCCATTGCCGCCATAAGTGACGAGACCATCCACAAAGTCGGTCGGTGCATCGGGCAGCGGCAGCGGGTCCCAGCGCAGCCTGTTGGGCGTTGGCGGCAGCTCGTCGAACGGCGCCGATCGGAGCAAGGCCGCGCCTTGATAAGGCTGGAAAGGCCTGTGACTCGCAGTTGGGCGCAGGCGATAGAGCCAGGATCGCTTATTCTCGGCACGCGGCGCGGTGAAGGCTGTGCCCGAAAGCTGCTCGGCATAAAGGCCGAACGGCACCGTCTGCGGCGAATTCTGGCCTAAGGGCAAAGCCCCCACAACCGCCTCGGTCGCGAAGTGATTGCCGAAGCCGGTGAGCATCTCTGCCATACGCCCCCTCCTAGCTTATTCGTCGACCGTGATCACTCCGCGCCGAATCTGGTCGAGCTCGATCGACTCGTAAAGTGCCTGGAAATTACCGTTGCCGAAGCCTTCATTGCCCTTACGCTGGATGATCTCGAAGAAGATCGGCCCGAACATATTCTCGGTGAAGATCTGGAGCAGGATGCCCTCGTCGCCGACATTGCCGTCGATCAGGATGCGGTTCTTCTTCAGCCGGTCCAGGTCCTCGCCATGGCCCGGGACGCGCTTGTCGACCAGTTCGTAATAGGTCTCGATCGTATCCTGCAGCCGCACGCCGCGCGCGCGCAGCCGCTCGACCGTGTCGTAGATATCGTCGGTCGTCAGCGCGAGGTGCTGGATGCCCTCGCCATTATAATCCTTGATGAATTCCTCGATCTGGCTCTTGTCGTCCTGGCTTTCGTTCAAGGGGATGCGGATCGCGTGATCGGGCGCGATCATCGCTTGGCTGAACAGCCCGGTCGCCTTGCCCTTGATGTCGAAATATTTCTGCTCCTCGAACCCGAAGAGCGTTTTATAGAATTCCGACCACACCCGCATCTGACCGCGCCGCACATTGTGCGTCAGGTGATCGAGCAGGTCGAGACCGACATTGTTCTTCGCCTCGGCTTCCTGCCAGCCCGGAAACTCTGCCCAATCTTCGTAGAGATCGATACCGTCCTGGATGAAATAGAGATAGGAGCCGCCGATCCCCTGGATGACCGTATCATCCTCCTCGGTCGCCTTGCCGCCATTTTCGAGCGCCCACTGAAGCGCGGCTTGCGGATCGGCGACGCGGAACGCCATCGCGCTGGCGGACGCGCCATGCTGGTTGCGGAACTCGGCGACGCGGCCCGCGGCATCGCGATTGAGCATCAGGTTGATGCGCCCCTGCTTGTAGCGCGTGATATTTTTGGTCGGGTGCCGATGCGACGGCACGAATCCCATCTGCTCGAACTGACGCCCCATCGCTTGCGCGTCGGGCGAGGTGAATTCCACGAATTCGAAGCCATTGAGGCCGAGCGGGTTCTGCGGAGTCTGGGCCATTGCGGCGCCTCTCAAAATAGTATCAATTGATACCATCTAATGCGACCTTGCGCCGATGGTGTCAAATGTTACCAACGCCCATGGCCGAAGTTTCGCTGCGTCTCGACGCATTCATTCCCTATCTGCTGTCGGTCACGTCCAACGTGGTGAGCGACGCCATCGCCAGCAGCTACCAGGCTCTATTCGGGCTCACGATTCCGGAGTGGCGGCTGATCGCGGTCATCGGCGAGGATGAAGGCATCACGCAGCAGCAGGTCGGCCGCCGCACGCGCATGGACAAGGTCACGGTGAGCCGCGCCACGATCGCGCTGGTCGATCGCGGCCTGGTCGAGCGGCGGCCACATAGCAGCGACCGGCGGTCGCAGAGCCTGCACCTGACCAAGACAGGCCATGATCTTTATGATCAAGTCGCGCCCAAGGCCCTTGAACTCGAACGCCAGATATTCGCGAGTTTCGATCCGAAAGACGTCGCGGCCTTCAGCGAAATGCTGGTCCGAATCCGTGACGTCACGCTGAGGATCGGCGGCGAAGCCTAGCTCGTTCCCAAATATAGCACGGCGACGCCAAAGGCGGTCGTGCCGGTCAGGCCGACAGGGTCTTGCCCTGCTGACCGGCGAGTTCGACGACATATTGCCAGGCGACGCGGCCCGAGCGGCCGCCGCGCTGGGTCGCCCAGGCAATCGCTTCGTGCGGATCGAAGCTGAGACCATAAGCGCGCGCATAGCCCGCCACGATCGCGACATAAGTGGGCTGATCCACGACATGGAAGCCGAGGCTCAGGCCGAACCGGTCGGCCAGCGCAAGCTTGTCGTCGGCGGCGTCGCGCGGATTGATCGCGCTTTCCTGCTCCGCCATGTCGCGCGGTACGATGTGACGACGATTGGCGGTGACGTGCAGTCGCGCGTTGGCTGGACGCGCTTCCGCGCCACCCTCCAGCACCGAGCGCAGCAGGCGCGGCGCCTCGCTCGGCTCGGCGAAACCCAGATCGTCGACGAAAAGCACGAACGCGCGCGGCACGTTCGCCAGCCTGGCGAACAGGCCTGGCAGACCCGCAAGCCCGTCGCCGGCGACCTCGACCAGCGCGATCGCGCCGCTTTCCTGCTGTACCTGGCCAACCGCGGCCTTCACCAGCGCCGATTTGCCCGTGCCGCGCGCGCCCCACAGCAGGACATCATGCGCTGGCAAGCCTTGGGCCAGGCGGCGCAGATTGCCGAGTACAGCGTGCTTCTGCGCTTCCATGCCTTCGAGCAGCTCGAGCGGCATGGGTTCGAATGCACGCGCCGCCTGCAATGCACCGTCGCGCCAGACATAGGCCGGATGCGCGAGCGGATCGTCGCTTTCGGGTGGCGGTGGCGCGATCCGTTCGAGCGCGGCGGCGATGCGCGCGAGCAGTTCCTCGCTCATTTCCGAAGATCCTCCAGCGCGGTGCCGTCGATCCGCCAGGGCTGCCAGCCCGATTGCGGACGGCCGCCGATCGCGCGATAGAAATCCATTGCCGGCGTGTTCCAATCGAGCACGGCCCAGTCGATACGCGCGCAGCCACGCGTTTCGGCCTCCAGGGCGAGCGCCTTGAACAGCGCCTTGCCTGCGCCCGTACCGCGCGCGGCCTCGCTTACGAACAGATCCTCCAGATAGATGCCCGGCCTGCCTGTCCAGGTGGAGTAATTGAGGAACCAGACGGCAATACCGACCACCTCGCCCTCATGCTCCGCGACATGAGCGAAGACGTGCGCATCATCGCTGAACAAGCTGATCGCGAGTGACTCTTCAGTCGCTTTCACGGCGTCCGGCTCGCGTTCGTAAACGGCGAGCGCGACGATCAGCCGCAGGATAGCGGCCACGTCGGCGGGCGTAGCGCGGCGGACGATCACGATGACGCCTCGGTCGATGGTACCGGCGCATGGCGCGCACGCGCCGCGATCACGCAGCCCGCGACGATCATCGCGGCGCCCAGCACCGTCAGCGGCAAGACTTTTTCCCCGAACACGATCGCTCCCAATATCGCGGCCCAGATGAAGGCGGTGAACTCGACCGGCACCAGCCGCTGTGCCTCGGCGCGGGCATAGGCCCAGGCCAGCAGCAGCGACGAGACGATCGCGAGCCCCGCGGCTGCGCCTATGAGCGGCAGCCAGCGCAGAGGCAACAGTGTCGCGCCGATCGGGCTGCCAAGCGAATAAAGGCCCGCGAAGACGAGATTGGTGAAGAAGGTGATCTCGATCGGGCCGGCAAGCAGCGCCGATCGCCGGAGCAGCACCAGATTATACGCATAGAAGATGCCCGCAATGATGATCGCGATTGCGCCATGCAGCGCGCTCGGGCCGCCGCCTTCGTGCGCCTTGCCGAGAACGATCACGATCACGCCTGTAAAAGCGAGCAGGCAGGCTCCAACCGCACTCTTGCCGACCTTTTCTCCCAGCACCGGCGCGGCCAACAGCAATGCGATGATAGGCGACAGGAAGCTCAGTGCGATACCTTCCGCCATCGGGACACGCACCAGCCCCCAAAAAAAGAGCAGCACCGATATGCCGGCGGCGGTGCTGCGCTTGAGGTGAAGGATCGCGCGGCTGCGCTCGGGCCATTTCACGTGCCAGATCAGGAACAGCGGCGCACACATCGCGAGGCCAGCGATCGAGCGCCACAGCATCGCGTTATAGGCACCGATATGGATCGATACCTGCTTCATGATCGCGTCCATACAGGAGAAGGTCGCGATGCCGAGACAGGCGACGCCGAAGGCGATGACGGGACCGGTCGTTTTGCTCAAAATTTGAGGCGGTGGCCGCCTACTCCGCCGCGACCGCGATCTTGGCGGCGTCCGCGGCGTCGATTTCCGCCGCCTTCGCCTCGACCAGTTTGACGATATGGTCGATCATGTCGGCATCCTGGACCGTGTGGTCGGTCACGCCCGAGAGGTAGACCATATGCTTGCCGTTGCCGCCGCCGGTGAGCCCGATGTCGGTCTCGCGCGCTTCGCCGGGGCCGTTGACGACGCAGCCCAGCACCGACAGCGACATCGGCGTGCGGATATGGGTGAGGCGCGCTTCCAAGGCCTCGACCGTCTTGATCACGTTGAAGCCCTGGCGTGCGCAGGACGGGCAGGAGATGACGCGCACGCCGCGCTGGCGGAGGCCCAGCGCCTTCAGGATCTCGAAGCCGACGCGCACCTCCTCCTCGGGCTCGGCCGAGAGCGAGACGCGGATCGTGTCGCCGATCCCGTACCAGAGCAGGCTGCCCATCCCGATCGCGGACTTGACCGTGCCCCCGATCAGCCCGCCGGCTTCGGTGATGCCGAGGTGGAGCGGGCAATCGACCGTCTCGGCCAATTGCTGATAGGCCGCGACCGCGAGGAACACGTCCGACGCCTTCACCGCCACCTTATAGTCGTGGAAATCCTGGTCCTGGAGCAATTTGATATGGTCGAGCGCGCTTTCGACCAAAGCCTCGGGACAGGGCTCGCCATATTTTTCGAGCAGGTCCTTCTCCAGGCTGCCCGCATTGACCCCAATCCGGATCGCGCAAGCGTTGGCCTTGGCGGCGCGCACCACCTCGGCCACGCGCGCCTCCGAGCCGATATTGCCGGGATTGATGCGCAGGCACGCAGCCCCCGCATCCGCCGCTTCGAGCGCGCGCTTATAATGGAAATGGATGTCCGCCACGATCGGCACATGCGACGCCCGCACGATCTGCTTCAACGCCGCGGTCGAAGCCTCGTCCGGACAGGACACGCGGATGATGTCCGCGCCCGCCTCCTCGCAGCGCCTTATCTGGTCGACCGTGGCGCGCACGTCATCGGTGGGCGTGTTGGTCATCGTCTGCACCGTGATCGGCGCATCGCCACCCACAGGCACAGTGCCGACCATGATCCGGCGCGATTGACGGCGCGCAATATCGCGCCAGGGGCGTACAGAAGACATGGGGCCTTTATAGGCACTCAAGTCTGAAGGTTCAAAGACGCTGTTCCAAATCCGCGCGATAACGACGGCTGCCCTTGGCGATAGTGCCGTCCGACAGCAGCACCTCGAAATCGCCTGACTGGTTGGTCTCGATCCTGCGGATCGCGTCGCGATTGACCAACCGGCTGCGATGGATGCGCACGAAATGGCCGCCCAATTCGCTTTCCATCGTCGCGAGCGTCGCACGATAAAGCAACGTGCGCCCGCCGGTTTCGATCTCGACATAGTTGCCGGCCGCCGTGACCTGGACGATGTCGTCGATCGGTACCTGGTGCGTGACCGCGCCGTCGCCGACGGCGAGATAACGTCCCTTCGCAAGGTCGGGCTGAAGCGTCTGCGTTCCCACGCGCGTGAGCAGCCACTGGCACAAGGCGGCCAGTGTCACGAACTGCAAATAGGTGGGCACATCCTTGCGGAATTCATAGAGATAGGGGTTCGCGATACCGCCCTGAAATTGATAGCGCGTGCCCTCCACCGCATAGGCCAGATTGCGGAAGGCGATCATCAGCCCGATATGACAGGCCGACGCGATCGGCAGTCCGACCACGAACAGGATCGCCACCAACGGCCATTTGAGCCGCGGCGGGCGGATATGCGCGACGCCCCACCAGATCAGCACGCACACGCACAGCCAGGCAAGGATGCTCGTGATCTGCCAAATCCAGATATGTGCCAGCGTTTCATGCACGCCGGCAGCCGCGAAATCGCTGACCATCGATTCGGCATTGCCGATCGTGATGAGCGCCAGAACGAGCAGGAAAACCGTCGCCATGCCGAGCGCCAGCTTGCGGCGGGCGCCGCTCGCCCCAGTATCCCCGCCGTTCGTCCCTGATGATATTTCGCTCATCCCCGCCTTGCCGCCGGACATCCCCGGCCGATAGCGCGCCGACGCAGCGCCGATCTAGCCCCGCTTCACCAGCAATCGCCAGTGGAGAAACGGCAGATGGAAACGCGCAAGCCGGCAGGTCGGCATTATGGAATGGATTGGCTGCGGATCGGCGCCTTCCAGCTCCTCATTCTCTATCACGTCGGCATGGCGTTCGTGCCGTGGGACTTTTCGGTTAAAATGACGCCGCCGATCGGCTGGGCGGTCGTTCCGATGTTCCTGACCAATCCATGGCGGCTATCCTTGCTGTTCGTCGTGTCGGGTTTCGCCAGCGCGGCCCTGCTGGAACGCAGCCCGGGCATCGGCGCCTTGATGCGCTCGCGGCTCGCGCGGCTCGGTATTCCCTTGCTGTTCGGGATCACCGTGATCGTCACGCCGCAGCCGTGGGTTGAGCTGGTCACGCAGCACGGCTACGCGCACGGCTTCGGCTATTTCTTGGCTCACGATTATTATCGGCCGCAGCAGCTCCATGGCGTGTTCATGCCGACGTACATGCACCTCTGGTTCGTCGTGTACCTGCTCGTGTACACGTTGGTGTGGGGCGCGCTGCTGACCCTGCCCAAGGCCTGGATCGCCGGTGCGAAAAGTGCTGCCGAGCGGATCCTGTCCGGACCGGCTTTACTGCCCTTCGGTATCGCCGCTTTCTTCCTGATCCACAATTTCGTCTCGCCGGGTTGGTCGGACACGCATCTGCTGGTTAACGACTGGAGCGCGCATCTCGATTATTTCAGCGCGTTCCTGTTCGGCGTGCTGTTGCGCAACTCGCATGCCGTCCGCAGCGCCGTTGCGCGCTGGTGGAAGCCGGCGGCAGTCGCGGCGATCCTGGGCTGGGCCTATCTGGCCTGGGCGGAGCTCGCTTATCCGGGCGATGTGCGGATGAGCTATACGCTCGGCCTGCTTTACAGGGTAGCTCGTTCGACTGAAGCGTGGAGCGCAATCATCACGCTGGTCGGGCTGGCCGAGGCATATTGGAACCGCGACAGCAAATGGCGGCCGATGCTCGCGGAGGCCGTCTTCCCCTTTTACATCATCCACCAGACGGTGATCCTGGTCGTCGGATATTGGCTGCTGAAAACGCCGACGACAGGCATGGAACGCTTCCTGATCCTCGTCATAGCGACTTTCGTGGGATGCTGGACCTTCTATCTGATCGGCCGTTCGATCGAGCCTTTGCGCCCGCTGATCGGATTGAAGCGCCGAACCGCCTCGAAGCTGGTTTCCGCGAACGCCGTGCTGGTCTAGAGCCGCCGAATGACTGACACCGCGCCGACCTGGACCATCGTCATCCATGGCGGCGCGGGCAGCATGACACCCGACACTCTGGGTGCCGCCGAAGAGACGGCGGCGCGACAGGGCCTCGCCGCTGCAATTGAGGCCGGTGCTTCGATATTGCGTGTCGGCGGAGCGGCGATCGATGCGGTGCAGGCGGCGGTGCGCGTGCTGGAAGACGATCCGCATTTCAATGCGGGCCGTGGCTCGGTCTTCACCGCGGAAGGCCGGATCGAATGCGATGCCGCGATCATGGACGGAGCCAGCCTGAACGCCGGCGCGGTCGCGGGCGTGCGATCGACGAAGAACCCGATCCTGCTCGCGCGCGCGGTGATGGACCATAGCACGCACGTCTTCCTCGCCGGCGCGGGCGCGGATGGGTTCGCCCGTGCGCACGATATCGAGGCGGCCGAACGTGGCTGGTTCGAGACGCCCGAACGGCGCCGGCAGCTCGACGAGATACTGGCCAATCCCGATCTGCCGTTCGACAGCTCCATGAAATATGGCACGGTCGGCGCGGTGGCGGTGGACGGCGAAGGCCACGTCGCCGCCGCCACCTCGACCGGCGGGCTTACCGGCAAGAAATGGGGCCGGGTCGGCGACTCGCCCCTGATCGGGGCGGGCACCTATGCCGACGATCGGGCGGCGGCGGTATCGTGCACTGGATCGGGCGAATATTTCATCCGCCTCGGCGTCGCGCATGAGATTTGCGCGCGCGTGCGCCTTGCCGGCTGGTCGATCGAGGACAGCGCCGACACGTTGATCGACGAACTCGGCGATTTTGGTGGCAAAGGCGGCGTGATCGTGGTGTCGCCCGACGGTTCGGGCGGCTGGGCGTTCAACACCAAGGCCATGTACCGCGCGATGCAGACGCATGATTCCGCGCCCGAAATTGCCATATACGGCCACGAATGACCTTGCATGGTAACGCGGCTGGTCTACCCCCCTGTCCATGATCCGCTTCCGCCTTCAGGCGCTCCTCGCAGCCCTTTCGCTGCTGCTTCTCCCCTCCCCCGCCGCCGCCTGGTGGGAATATGGCCACCAAACCACCGCCGAAGTGGCGATGAAGCTGGTCCAGCCGCGGACAAGACAGTCCGTCCTGTGGCTGCTGAAGCAGCAGAAACAGCTTGAGACACCCACTTGCCCCGCGCGGACGATCGAAGAGGCCTCGATCTGGCCCGATTGCATCAAGACGCTGGGGGACCGCTTCTCTTATGCTTATGCTTGGCATTTCCAGGACGTCGACATCTGTAAGCCGTTCGACCTCAAGGAGCCGTGCGCGGGCGGCAATTGCGTCTCGACCCAGATTGCGCGCGCGCAGCGGATGGTCGCCGACCGCCAACTGCCGGCGCGTGACCGGTTGATGGCACTGGCTTTCCTCGTCCATTTCGTCGGCGATCTGCACCAGCCGTTGCACGGCGCCGAGCATGACGGCGATCAGGGCGGCAACAAGGTCAAGGCGAGCTATGGCGTGATCCCGCGCACCAATCTGCACTCGATCTGGGACGGCCTGCTCGCCGATCGCGCAATTTCTACGCCGCCGGCGGGCGCGAACGGCCTTCTTTCCGAAATCTCGCCCGCGCAGCGCGCGGAGATCGCCAAAGGCACTGTCCAGGATTGGAGCCGCGAAAGCTGGGAGATTGCCAGGACCCAAGTCTATGGCAGCCTGATCGCCGATCCCTGCGCCACGCCCGCCCCCGCCAAAGTCGCTATGGACGAGTCCAAGATTGAGCAGTTGATCCCGGTGCCGCGCCTGCAGATCGCCAAGGGCGGCATCCGCCTTGCCCGCCTGCTCGACGAGGCGCTCAACGGGAATCATCCGGAGGTTGCGCATCCGCCGAAAAGGCCTTCAGGTTCGGCTGATGCGGCCTCAACTGCACCGAAGAAGGGCTGATGCGCTACTTCCTCGACACCGAATATAACGGGTTCGGCGGCAGCCTGATCAGCCTCGCGCTCGTGCCCGAGGAAGGCGACCAGGATTATTATGTGGTCGTGCCGCTGGCCGAGGAGCCCCTGCCGTGGGTCGCGAAGCACGTCATGCCCTACGTCCGCAGCGTGCCGCCCTTGCTCTATAACGAGCTGGATCGGTTCGCGGCCGCACACGATATCGCCGCTTATCTCGGTACCGATCCCGATCCGGAGATCGTGTGCGACTGGCCCGAGGATATCGCGCTGTTCTGCCGGCTTATCCAGACCAGCGACGCGCAGATCGTCGACCTCACCAACCTGCGCTTCCACTTCTTCCGCACGCCCGGCTTCTCGACCGCGCGCAACAGCCAGGTGCCGCACAATGCCCTGCATGATGCGCGGGCACTGCGCGATTTCGTGCTGGAGAACGAGCGCTAAAGCCCCTCCCTTCCGAGGGAGGGGTTTGGGGTGGGTGACTCCACGAAGATAGCAGACCAGCTTGCTTCCTCAGCCAGACTGACCCACCCCCAGCCTCTCCCTTGGCAGGGAGGGAGCTCACAATCTATTGCGGCACCACCGATACTGCGCGGCGGTTTTGCGCCCAGGATTCCTCATCCGATCCGGTCGCGATCGGGCGTTCCTTGCCATAGCTGATCACGCTGATACGCGCGGCGTTGACGCCGGCATTGACCAGGAAGTTCTTGGCCGAATTGGCACGGCGATCGCCGAGCGCGAGATTATATTCGCGCGTGCCGCGCTCGTCGCAATGGCCCTCGATCGTGACACGCACGTTGGGGAATTTGGCGAGCCAGGCCGCCTGCTTGGTCAGGATGCTGGTCGCTTCGGCATCAAGGTCGGAGCTGTCGGTCGCGAAGTGGACCGTATCGCTACCCGCCTGCGACACGAAATCGGCGCGCGAGCCGGGTGTCGGGCCATCATTCTCGGTGACCGGCGGAGGTGTGGTCGTGGTGGTTGTCGTCGTCTGCGACGGCGGAGCCGGCGGAAGCTGCTTGGGCGGCTTCTTGGCGCAGCCGGCAAGTCCGATCAGGGCTGCCGTCGCCAGCAGCGTGGCCGTCTTCTTCATGGGTGCATTCCTTCTGTTGATGTAGGATCACGAAATCGGTTCAGGGAAGTAACGGTCCCCAGGCCGGATCCGATCCATCCAGCGGGGTGGGAATAGCGCGTTCGTTGACGCCGGTGAGATCGACCGACCAGAGATCGGCCTTGCCCGATCCCTTGGCGGTACGGAAAAACATCAATACGCGGCCATTGGGGGCCCAGGTCGGGCCTTCGTCCTGCCAGCCGTTGGTGAGATCCTTGGCACCCGATCCGTCGGTGCCCATCACGCCGACCGCGAAACCGCCGCCGAGGTGGGTGTATGCGATCAGATCTCCGCGCGGGCTCCAGACCGGGGTCGCATAGCGCCCGCCACCGAAGCTGATCCGGCGCTGCCCCGAACCGTCGGCATTCATCACATACAGTTGCTGCGTGCCCGACCGGTCACTTTCGAACACGATCTTGCTGCCATCGGGCGAATAGCTGCCGCCCGTGTCGATCCCCGGTGAGGTCGTGAGCCGGACCGGGGAGCCGCCGCTCGCGGCGACGCGATAGATGTCGCAATTGCCGTTCACGATCATCGAGAAGAGGATGGAACGTCCATCGGGCGAGAAGCGCGGCGCGAAGGTCGTGTAAGGCTGGTTGACCACCAGCCGCTTCCGCCCCGAGCCCACGTCATAGACATAGACGCGCGGCTGGTCGTTCTCGAACGACATGAACACCACGGTCTGGCGGTTGGGCGCGAAGCGTGGCGTCAGCACCAGGCTCTGGCCATTGGTGATGAAGCGATGGTTGGCGCCGTCCTGGTCCATGATCGCGAGCCGCTTGGTGCGGTTCTTCTTGGGGCCCGTCTCCGAGACGTAGATCACCTGACTGTCGAAATAAGGCCCTTCGCCCGTCAAGCGCGAATAGACCGTGTCGGCGCATTTATGCGCGCCACGCCGCCATTCGGCCGGCTTCACCACGAAGCCTTGCCGCACCATCTCGCTCTTGGCGAAGACGTCGTAGAGATAGCAGCCGACGGTGAGCGTACCGTCGCCATTGGCCTGGACGAAGCCCTGCACCAATGCCTGCGCGCCCGTCGGCAGCCACGCGCCATAATCAGGCGCGGAGACCTGCGGGAAGCTGACCGGCTTGAGCTGATCCTTCGAAAGCGGCGCGAACAACCCGCTATTCTTGAGATCGTTGGTGATGATCTCCGACACCTGATTGCCGAGCGTATCGGTCGAACCGGCGGGTGTCGGGAGCGCGCTCGGCGTCGGCATCACCGGAATCGCGATCGGCATCTTATTCGAGATGCCGCCCGTAATATCGACCGTCAGGCGCTGCCCCGGCGCGGGGCCGGCCCCGGCCGCAGGCCCGGGGCCTTGCGCCGGGGCGGTCTGCGCGGTGGCTGCGCCGGGCAGCAGGGCCAAGCTGATCGAGGCCAACAGGTGCCAAGTTTTCATCGATCCTCTTATCCTCATTGCATCTGGCCGGGCGTGAAGCGGAAATTCAGATCGTCCCAACCGCCCTCATAAAGTTCGGCCGGAAGGTGGACCGGCGCGCACCGTAATACCGCACGCCGCGCCACCTCGGCTATCTGCTGCGCATAGGCACGGTTCGCCGGGCTGATCCCGGTCTGCTCGACCAGCTGTGGGTTTCCCGCGACCGAACCATCCTTATTGTAACGCAGGCGTAGCGTCGTGACGATCTGCATCGCCGGTGTACCGCTTAGTCCGCCGAGTTCGTAGCAGGGCTGGACCTGGCGTTTGATTGCGGCGGCGAGGCCGTTCATCGCGGCGCCGGTGATGGGTGCGCGCGCGGTCTCGCCCTTCCCAGCCGAGGCGCCAATCACGCCCTTGAGCAAAGTGCCGACTTTCTCGGATGCGGCGCGATCAGCCTTGGATTTGGCATCGCTCCCCGCCTGCTCGCTCTTTGCGGTGGCGCGCACATCCTTGAGGATGTCGGTCAGCGCCTTCGCAGGTGGCTGCGGCTTGGGCTTGAGCGCGGGGGTCGGTGATGGCGGCGTCGGCTGCGGCCTGGCCTCCACGGGCTTGGGCTGGGGCGGCGTCGGGCTCGGCGCGGGCGGGGGCGCTTCCCGCGGCGGCGCCTGATCGGGGGCCTGCATCTCCCGCGGCGCCTCGGTTGCAGGATTGGGCGCGGCCGAACGCAGGCCGACCGCGTCCACCAGCTGGACGTCCATCGCCTCCTGTGGCGGCTGCACGGGCGGCACGCGCTTGGCGATGCCGATCGTCAGCGCGGCGAACAGCAGCAGATGGACGACGACCGCGAGGCCGAGGCCCTTCTGGTCGGTACGCGCGATCACTTCTGGTCCTGCGCCTCGTTCGTGACGAGCGCGACTTTGTTGAGTCCGGCGCGATTCAGCTCGCCCATCACCTGCATCACCCGGCCATAATCAAGGCTGCGATCGGCGCGCAGGTAGATTTGGGGCGCATCGGCACCGTGCGGCAGGCTCGCCAGCTTGTCGGGCAGGCCCGGCAGCGGCACCTGGACATCGTCGACATAGACCTTGCCGCTCGTGTCCAGACTGATCTGGACCGGCTTCTGCTGCTGCTCGAGCGGTTTGGCGCGACTGTCGGGCAGGTTCACCGGCACCCCCGCCACCAGCAACGGCGCGGTCACCATGAAGATGATCAGCAGCACGAGCATCACGTCGACCAATGGCGTGACGTTGATCTCCGCCATCGGTGCGCGCCGGCGGCCATGGCCACGGCGGGGTGCTGAACCCATCGCCATTGTTCAGGCCTCCCCGTCCAGCTCGCGGCTGAGGGTGGTGTGGAAACCGTCGGCGAAGCGGTTGAGCCGCGCCTCGACCGTGTCGAGCCGGTGGACCATGCGATTATAGGCGATGGTCGCCGGAATTGCCGCGAACAGGCCCAGCGCGGTCGCGAACAACGCCTCGGCAATGCCCGGAGCGACCGCGCCGAAGCTGGTATTTTGTGACGCCGCGATATCCGCGAAGGATCGCATGATCCCCCAAACCGTGCCGAACAGGCCGACGAACGGGCATACGCTACCGATCGTGGCGAGGATATTGAGGCCGCTGGAAAGCTGCTCGACCTCGGCGGCGGACGTTGTCGCCATCACCGATCCCAACCGTTCGCGCGTCGCCGCCTTGTCGACGTGGGGCTTTGCAGTCGATTTGCGCCATTCGGTCATGCCCGCCGAAAAGACGCGCGCCGCGGGCACTTCGGATCGGCTGTTGGCCTCGTGAAAACGGTCGATATCGCTCGCCTTGGCGAAATCCTTCTCGAACTCCGCATTCTGCTTGTCGGCGCGCCGCAGCACGCCACCACGGCCGAAAATGATCGTCCAGGTCCAAAGGCTTGCGAGCAGCAGGCCGATCATCACGACCTTCACGACGATGTCGGCATGCAGGAAGAGCGCGACCGGCGAGAGCGCCGCCTGTGTGTTGGTGGTGACGGTGATGCCGTTCATTGCGCTTGTATTGCTCCCTTATAGCCCTGGAACGCCTCGACCCAAGCGGCGGGCTGGCGGCGGGGGCGACCATCCTTGCCGATAAAGGCGACCGTGATGAGACCTTCGACCACTAACTGGTCGTCGCGGATGACTCTTTGCTGAATGACGCATGCCGCCTGGCGGACCTGCTCCAGCCGGCTGACGATCATCAACGCTTCGCCGAGCCGCGCGGGGCGCAAATATTTGAGGTCGGCCGAAGCGACGACATAGGCCCCCTCACCCGCATGTTGCGCGGCGGCGATGTCGATCCCGCACAAGGCCAGCATGTCGGTCCGCGCGCGTTCGAAAAAACGCAGGAAATTCGCATGATAGACAACGCCGCCGGCGTCCGTATCCTCATAATAAATACGCACCGCGAAGCGATGCTCGCGATCGATGAAGCGGCCGGAATAAGGCAGTTCGAGGGTGATGCCCGTCATCCCGGACAGCCTTAGGGAAGGCAGTCGGTTAAAAAAACCCCTGGTGGCATTCGGGATCAACCGCGAACGTGATTGATCCCCGGGGACAAGGCGTGGCTGACGCCCTTCCAGACGAAGATGCCCGACAGGCCGTGCGGCAGGACGACCACGGCTCTGACCCCATTATCGACCTGCTCCACGCTTACTTCGATCGGCCCCGCAGGGTGGGGCATGCCGCCGGACGCGCGGTGGAGCGCCCCCAGGGCAGGAGCGATCGTGACGCTCTTGAAGCCCGGAGCGCCCGGCCGGATGCCGAGTATTGTCGTCAAGAGATGGTAATTGGGATGCGCGCTCCAGGCGTGTGAATCCGACCGGGTAGGCTCCGGGTTTTCGGGCGTGGTGGTAAGGCCGTTGCGGATCATCTCGCGCCATGGGCCGAGCCGGTCGAGATAGAGATCACCCAGTCCAGCCTGCTCCATCGCCTCATCGACATAGAAGCGAAAATAGTAGGTCGCCTGGAGCAGGGACGGATCGGCGAGGACGCGGCGCATCAAAGGCTCCCGGTCCGCATCTGGCACCGCGCCGGCAAGGATGGCGAGGCTATTGGTGTGCTGCGAATATTGGGTGCCGCCGGGCGTGTCGGCGAACAATTGCCTGGCGGCGTTCCAAGCTTGCGCGCGCGTCGCCGCGTTGAGTCGATCGGACAGTTCACGATCGTGCGCCGCCAGTCCGGCCTCGCCCAATGCCTGTTCGATCTCGGCGGCCTGACGCAACACGTAGGAATATTGGAGCGTGAGCGCGGCGGAATGGCCATCCTCCGACCCCGGCGCGGTGCCGCGATCGAAGCGATTGTTCCAGTCGAGGAAGTTCCACCACGGCATCGTGCCGAGCATGTTCGACGCATCGACATGCGCTTCATACCAGCCGAGCACGCCGCGCATGCCGGGCAAGAAGCCGCGCACGAAGGCGGGATCGTCGCGCAGCATCCAATAATCGTGCAGCATCGCCACCCACCATAACGAGAAGGGCGGGATATAGCCGGGCGCGTGGCTGGGATAGGCCATGGCGGTGAGGCCTTCGGGCGTGCGCGATTGGTCGAATTGTTCGATCGCGTTGCGCATCAGCCGGTCGTCGCCAGTCTGGTAGAGCGACAGCAGAGCCTCGATCCGCGCGTCGCCCACATATTGGAGCTGCTCGTAATAAGGCGTGTCCCAGAAGCTCTCGAACGCGCTCAGCCGGAACACGCGCCAGTCGATGTCCCACACGCGCCCTATCCAATCCTGGTCGCTGGCGAAGGCGGCATGCTGCTCAAACGGATAAGCGGTGTAGATGCTGTGGACATCGTGCAGGTGAAGGGGTTCGGCGCCGGTCATGATGTCGAGTTGCAGGTATCGCCAGGTACGCAGCCATAGTGGCTGAAAGCGACGTGCGCCGCCGTCGAGGATCAGATGGTCATGCAGCCCGCGGATGGTCTTCTCGGCGACCACATCGCGATTGCCCTTATTGCCGCGCGCGTCGAACAGGGATTCGGCGTAGGTCAGCTCGACGGTCGTACCCTTGCCGCCGCCGGTTTCGATTATCGGATAACCCATCGTCAGGTGGCCCTGATCGAGCAGCAGGGCGACGCGGCTATACGCGGGAATCAGCAGATCCCCCTCCCCCTTAAGGAAGCGCGCATCGGCCTTGATTCCTTCCGCTCGCCGAAGCGCGGCGAAACGGACGGGGGTTTCCTCCGGTTGCGGGATGGTGCGCGGGACGAGTTGCCAATCGGACGCATTTCCGTAGGGCGACGAACCGCGCGGCGAGGCGGCCTCCAGCGGCTGCGCGGGCCGCCATCCGGCATCGTCATAACCGGGCTTTTCCCAGCCCCATGGGTAACGAGCGGCGTCGACCGTCTCTTGCGGGGAGGCGGCATAGAATCCGCCCGCGTCGGGACCGGCGACATGGTCAAAGGAATAGGCCTTGTCCCAATAGGTCTTCCAGCCGGACCCGGTGTCGATTGCCGCTTCGGCCGTGCCGGCGCCGTGGAGCAGGAAGGCGGTGCGGTGGCTGATCTGGAAGAACGGGGCATATTCGCCCCAATTCCAGACCTCCGCCGCGATCAGGTTAGAACCTGGTTTGAGCCATGGCGCGAGGTCGATCGTCTCATAATGCCAGTGCATCAGGTCGCCGCGTGCCGGGCCGACCGCTACCGACGTGCCGTTGACGAACAGGCGGTAGCGATTGTCGGCGGAGACATGGACGACGAAATGAGCAGGGGCCGCGGAGAGCGGGAAGCTCTTGCGGAAGTGGAATACGCCTGCCGCCTGCGGCGGCGCCTCGGCATCGGCGATCCATTTGGCCGACCAGGGCGCATGCCGCTCCTCGCCCGCCCATGCGGGAGACGCGGCGAGCAAGACCAACAGCAGGGCGCGCAGCAGCATCGCCGAGGCATTCCACGCGCCGCATCGCCAGGCAAGAAAATCCCCTTCCTACCGCGAGGCAGGAAGGGGATTTTCGTCAATGGACCGTCAGCGCCAGTTTGCCGTCGGCATCGTCGACCGTGACAGTCGCCCCGTCGGGCACCTCGCCACGCAAAATCGCCTCGGCGAGCGGGTCCTGCAGATATTTCTGCACCGCACGCTTGAGCGGCCGGGCGCCATAGACGGGATCGTAGCCGACCCGCCCCAGCCACTCCCGCGCCGCATGGGTAAGCTCCAGCGTCACCTTGCGGTCGGTCAGCAACTTCTGGACGCGGCCGACCTGGATGTCGACGATTGGGCCCATATGGCTCTGCCCCAGCCTGTGGAAGAGGATGATCTCGTCCAGGCGATTGAGGAATTCGGGCCGGAAATGCGCGCGCACCACCTCCATCACCTCCGGCTCGACGCTCTCGGTCGACGCGTCGTCGGGCAGATTGGCGAGATATTGCGAACCAAGGTTCGACGTCAGGATGATGAGCGTATTGGTGAAATCCACCGTCCGCCCCTGCCCGTCCGTCAGCCGCCCGTCATCGAGCACCTGGAGCAGGATGTTGAACACATCGCCATGCGCCTTCTCGACCTCGTCGAACAGGACGACCTGGTACGGCCGGCGCCGCACCGCCTCGGTCAGCACACCGCCTTCCTCGTAGCCGACATAGCCGGGAGGCGCGCCGATCAGCCGGGCGACCGCATGTTTCTCCATGAATTCAGACATGTCGATGCGGACCATCGCGCTATCGTCGTCGAACAGGAAGCCGGCCAAGGCCTTGGTGAGCTCGGTCTTGCCGACGCCGGTCGGGCCCAGGAACAGGAACGAGCCCAAGGGGCGGTTCGGATCCTGCAAGCCGGCGCGGGCGCGGCGAACCGCGCGGCTGACGGCGGCGACCGCATCGGCCTGGCCGATCACGCGCGCGCCGATCACGTCTTCCATACGCATGAGCTTCTCGCGCTCGCCCTGGAGCATCCGCTCGACCGGAATGCCTGTCCAGCGCGCGACCACGCCGGCAATATCCTCGGCAGTGACTTCCTCGCGCACCATCGCGCCCTTGGCGGCGCCCTGTGCCTCCGCCAGCTGCTTTTCGAGGCCGGGGATCGTGCCGTAGGAAAGCTCGCCCGCCTTGGCGAGGTCGCCCGAACGCTGCGCCTGATCGAGCGCAGTGCGGGCGGCGTCGAGCTGTTCCTTGATCTTGGTCTCGGCGTTGATCTTTTCCTTCTCGGCCTGCCAGCGCGTCGTCAGCGCGGCGGACTGCTCCTCGAGGTCCGCGAGATCGCGTTCGAGATTTTGGAGCCGGTCCTTGGACGCCTGATCGGTTTCCTTGGACAAAGCCTCGCGCTCGATCTTGAGGCGGATGATGCGGCGATCGAGGCTTTCGATCTCCTCGGGTTTGCTCTCCACCTCCATCCGCAGCCGCGACGCCGCCTCGTCCATCAGGTCGATCGCCTTGTCGGGCAAGAAGCGGTCGGTGATGTAGCGGTTGGAAAGCGTAGCGGCGGCGACGAGCGCGCTGTCGGCGATTCGCACGCCATGATGCAGCTCATATTTCTCCTTGAGCCCGCGCAGGATCGAGATCGTATCCTCGACCGTAGGCTCGCCGACGAAGACCGGCTGGAAGCGCCGCTGCAGCGCCGGATCCTTCTCGACATGCTTGCGATATTCGTCGAGCGTGGTCGCGCCGATGCAATGCAGCTCGCCGCGCGCGAGCGCGGGCTTGAGCAGGTTGCTGGCATCCATCGAGCCTTCGCTCTTTCCGGCGCCGACGAGCGTGTGCATTTCGTCGATGAAGAGGACGATATCGCCCTCCCCCGCCTTGACCTCGTCGAGCACGCCCTTGAGCCGTTCCTCGAATTCGCCGCGATATTTGGCGCCCGCGATCAGGCTGCCCATGTCGAGCGCCATCAATTTGCGGTCCTTGAGGCCATCGGGCACGTCGCCGTTGGCGATGCGCAAGGCGAGGCCTTCGGCGATTGCGGTCTTGCCGGTGCCGGGTTCGCCGATCAGCACGGGATTGTTCTTGGTCCGTCGCGCCAGGATCTGGATCGTACGACGTATCTCCTCATCGCGGCCGATCACGGGATCGAGCTTGCCCTCGCGCGCCGCGGCGGTGAGGTCGCGCGCGAACTTTTTGAGCGCGTCGTAGCGGTCCTCCGCGCTCGCCGTGTCGGCGGTACGCCCGCCACGCAGCTCGTTGATCGCCGCGTTGAGCGCTTCAGGTTTCGCACTCGCCGCCTGCAAAGCCTTACCTGCGGGGGTATTGAGCGCGAGCGCCAGCGCGACCAGCAGCCGCTCCACCGTGACGTAGCTATCGCCAGCCTTCTGCGCGATCTGCTCGGCCTGGTCGAGCACACGGACCAAATCGTTGTTCAGCCCCGGCGTTTGCTGCGCGCCTCCGCCTGAAACGGCGGGAATTTTGGAGAGCGCAAGATCGGTCTCGCTCAATGCCTTCTTCGCATCGCCCCCAGCCTTGGCAATCAGGCCCGAGGCCATGCCCTGCTCGTCCTCGAGCAGTGCTTTCAGAAGATGCTCGGGCGCGATTTGCTGGTGGCTGTTGCGGATGGCGACCGTCTGCGCAGCCTGAAGGAAACCCTTGGCGCGCTCGGTTAGCTTTTCGAGATTCATGCAGTCTCCCTTTCCGCCGCGATATGGTGTGTCTTTTTAGTCACACAACCCGTCGCTTGATCTTTGTTTTCCGACCCGCGAAGGCCGCCTTGCAAACAGGAGATTGGCATGGCGGACGTCGACGGCAAGTGGAACTGCACGGTGGATAGCCCGATGGGCGAGCAGGAATTCGTGCTGACGGTCGCGAGCACGGGTGACAGGTTCAGCGGATCCGCCGAAGGCAGCATAGGCAGCCGCGACATTCCGGAAGGTCTTGTCGATGGCAACGAACTCGCCTGGACGATGCAGATATCCAAGCCGATGCCAATCACGCTCGCTTGCAAGGCCATCGTCAGCGGCGACACGCTGGAAGGCAAGGTCAAGGCCGGGATTTTCGGGACTTTTCCGGTCAAAGGCGCACGTGCTCAGGCTTAGCAACCACTGACCAATCCTCCCGGTAAATGCCGGGGAGGATCAGTGGGAAGCTACAGGTTCGCGGAGATCACCCCACCCGCGTGACATGCCCCATCTTGCGCCCCGGCTTGACCGCCGTCTTACCGTACAAATGCAGATGCGCCTTGGGGTCGCCCAGAACGTGGGGCCAGCTTTCGACGTCGCTGCCGATCAGATTGCGCATCTCCGCGCGCTTGCCGACCAACGCGGTCGAACCAAGCGGCAGCCCGCAGATCGCGCGGACATGGTTTTCGAACTGCGAGGTCACTGAACCCTCGATCGTCCAATGACCCGAATTGTGAACGCGCGGCGCCATCTCGTTGAAAACAGGGCCGTCCGCGCTTGCGAAAAATTCGCAGGCGAGCACGCCGACATAATCGAGCGCGCCAGCGATCCGTTCGGCCAAAGCGGCGGCTTCGGCGGCCTGCGCGGCGACGATCCCCGTCGGCGGGACGGTCGAAACGTCGAGGACGCCGTCCTTATGGACATTGGTGATCGCGTCCCATTGCACCACCGTGCCATCCATGCCGCGCGCGAGCAGGATCGAGAATTCCGCCCTGAAGTCGATCATCTTCTCCAGCACTGCGGGCTGCTTGCCGATCAGCGCCCACGCCGCCTCCGCACGCGAGGCATCGCTGATGCGGGCCTGGCCCTTGCCGTCATAGCCGAAGCGCCGCGTCTTCAGGATGGCGGGCGCCCCCACCATCTTGCAGGCGTCCTTGAGGTCCTTGAGGCTGTCGATCGGCCAGAAGGGCGCGGGACGGCCGCCAACCGCCTCGACGAAGCTCTTTTCGGCGACGCGGTCCTGCGCGACCTCGAGCGCCCTGACCGAAGGATACACGCCGCGCAACCCGCGCACCGCCTCCACATCGACATTCTCGAATTCGTAGGTGACGACATCGACTTGCGCCGCAAAGGCGGCAACGGCGGCCTTGTCGTCATAGGCGCCATGCGTCCAGCGCGCCGAAACCTCGCTCGCGGGTCCGCTGGTGCCTGGTGCGTAGATATGCGTGCGATAGCCGATATTGGCGGCCGCGATCGCCAGCATGCGGCCAAGCTGACCGCCGCCGAGGATACCGATGGTCGAACCCGGTATGATGCTCATTCGGGCGCTTCGTCCACTGCGTCGGTCTGGCGCTGCCGCCAATCGGCCACGCGCCCGGCCAAGGCCTGATCCGACAAGGCTAGAATCTGCGCGGCGAGCAGACCCGCATTGATCGCGCCCGCCTTGCCGATCGCGAGCGTGCCGACGGGCACGCCGCCTGGCATCTGCACGATCGAAAGCAGGCTATCGAGGCCGGACAGCGCCGCCGACTGGACCGGCACTCCCAGCACCGGGAGCGCGGTCATCGAGGCCGTCATGCCGGGCAGGTGCGCGGCGCCGCCCGCGCCCGCGATCAGCACTTTGAGGCCCCTGCCCGACGCGCCTTGCGCATAATCGTACAGGCGTTGCGGCGTGCGGTGCGCCGAGACAACCTTGCTTTCATGTGCGATGCCCAGCGCGTCCAGCGTCTGCGCGGCATGCTGCATCGTCGCCCAATCCGAGCGGCTGCCCATGATGATACCGACGAGGGGCTGGGCCATCCTAGCGCTCGCTCAGATAGTAACGGTCGGTCGCGGCGAGATCATCGTCGAGATGATAGACGATCGGTTGACCAGTCGGGATTTCGAGGCTCGCTATCTCCTCGTCCGAGATATGCGAGAGATGCTTGACCAGCGCGCGGAGCGAATTGCCGTGCGCGGAGATGACGATGCGCTTGCCCGCTTTCAGCTCGGGCGCGATCCGCTGTTCCCAATAAGGAAGAACGCGCGCGATCGTGTCCTTCAGACTCTCGGTGTTGGGAATGGCGATCCCGGCGTAGCGCCGGTCGCTGGCCAGATCGAACTCGCTGCCCGCTTCCTGCGCGGGAGGCGGAATGTCGAACGAGCGGCGCCAGATCTTGACCTGATCCTCGCCGTGACGGGCCGCGGTCTCGGCCTTGTCGAGCCCGGTCAGGCCGCCATAATGGCGCTCGTTCAGACGCCAATCCTTCTCGACCGGCAACCACAGCCGCCCCATCGCCTCAAGCGCCAAATTGAGCGTCTTGATCGCGCGCGTCTGCAAACTGGTGAAACAGAGGTCGAAATCGAGGCCTTTGGCGGCCATCAATTCGCCGGCGATGCGCGCTTCCTCGATGCCCAGGTCGGTCAGATTCACGTCCCACCAGCCGGTGAAGCGGTTCTCGAGGTTCCACGCGGACTGGCCATGGCGGATGAGGACGAGCGTCGGCATGGGCGGAAGCGGCTTCCCTTTGCTGTAATGCGGAGCCCCTTAGCGAGCGGATCGCCAAGCGTCACCCCATGGCGGGAACATTTCCCGGTGCGCAGAGAGCGCTTTCCCGGCCGTTCGTTGCGCGGGCGGTTGCAAGCCGCGGGGCGCTGACGCAGGCTCCCCTTCATCTGGAAGGGGATTCCCATGAAGATTTCGCGCATCTTGCTCGGCGGTGTTGCCGCGCTCGCCCTTAGTGTGGGGGTACAGGCCAAGACGCTGGACCAAAAGGCGGTCGAGACCGCGTTCGATGCGGGCGTCAGTTCCGCGGACCAGCTCGAATGGCTCAAGGCCATGTCGTCCGCGCCCAACCAGGTCGGCTCGCCACACGACAAGGCCAATGCCAATTATATGCTCGGCCTGTTCAAGTCCTGGGGCTGGGACGCGCATATCGAGACCTTCCAGGTCCTCTATCCCACCCCGATCTCGACCGTCGTCGAACTGGTTGCGCCCGAACATGTCGCGCTCGGCGGCCAGGAGCCCGCGGTTCCCGGCGACGACACGTCGGCCAACACCACCGGCGCCCTGCCGCCTTACGTCGCCTATCAGGGCGATGGCGACGTCACCGCCGACCTGGTCTATGTCAACTTCGGCATGCCCGACGATTACAAGGCGCTCGAACGCCGCGGCATCGACGTGAAGGGCAAGATCGTGATCGCGCGCTACGGCGTCGGCTGGCGCGGCCTAAAGCCCTTGCTCGCGCAATGGCATGGCGCGGCGGGCTGCATCATCTATTCGGACCCCGGCCAGGACGGCTACGCCAAGGACGACGTCTACCCCAAGGGCGGGATGCGGCCGTCCTTCGGCGTGCAGCGCGGATCGGTGATGGACATGCCCATCTATCCCGGCGACCCGCTCACCCCCGGGATCGGCGCGACGGCGGACGCGAAGCGGCTGACGCGCGAGGAGGCAAAGACCATCCTCAAGATCCCCGTCCTGCCGATGTCCTACGCCGATGCGTCGAAATTGCTGTCGCGGCTCGGCGGGCCGACCGTGCCCGGCGGCTGGCAGGGTTCACTGGCCTTCACCTACCATATCGGCGGCAACGGCGAGACCAAGGTCCACCTCGCGGTCAAGTCGGACTGGTCGCTGAAGCCAGTCTACGACGTGATCGCCACGATCAGGGGATCGGCCTTGCCCGACCAATGGGTCGTGCGCGGTAACCATCATGACGGCTGGGTGATGGGCGCGGGCGACCCGCTTTCGGGCAATGTGGCGATGATGTCGGAGATGAAGGCGATCGGCGGTCTGCTCAAGCAAGGATGGCGTCCGCAACGCACGCTTGTCTACGCCAGCTGGGACGGCGAGGAGCCGGCGCTAATCGGCTCGACCGAATGGGCCGAGCAGCATGCGGACGAGCTCAAACGCAAGGCGATCATCTACATCAATTCGGATTCCAACGGCCGCGGCTTCCTCAATGCCGGCGGCAGCCACGATTTCCAGCATCTGTTCAATCAGGTGATGGCCGACGTGACCGATCCGGAGACGGGCGTGAGCGTTGCGGAGCGGTCACGGGCCGCGATCCGCGTCGGCGCTTATTCGGGCGGCAAGACCGATCCGCGCGAACTCAAGGCCGCCGAAAGCGGCGGCGACTTGCCGCTGGCGGCTTTGGGTTCGGGCTCGGATTATTCGGCTTATCTTCAGCATCTCGGCCTGCCCGCGCTCGATCTCGGCTATGGCGGTGAGGATGAGAGCGGCGGCGTCTATCACTCGCTCTATGACAGCTTCCACCACGTCACGACCTTCGACGATCCCGGTCTCAAATATGGCGCGGCCTTGTCGAAAACCGCGGGCCGGATCGTTTTGCGGCTGGCGGATGCCGATACGCCGACGATGCGCTTCGGCGACTTCGCCGATACGGTTTCCGCCTATCTGGATGAGGTGACCAAGCTCGCGGATGAACGCCGCGAGCAGGATCGCAAACGCGAGGCGCTGGCCAAGGACGACGCCTTCCGCCTCGCCAGCGATCCGCTCAAGCCGGTGGGCGCACCAGCACCGGAAACCGAAACGCCGCATATCGAGCTGGCGGCACTCTCGGATGCGGTCGATCACCTCAAAAAGAGCGCGGCCGCGTTCGATTCCGCTTATGCCGACAAAGGCGCCGCGCTCGATGCGGCGCAGCGGACAAAGCTCAACGCGATGCTGCGCGACATCGATCAGTTGCTGCTCGACGAGCGCGGCCTGCCCGGACGTCCGTGGTTCAAGAACCTGGTCTACGCGCCGGGCCGGCTGACCGGTTATGGCGCCAAGACCCTGCCCGGCGTGCGCGAGGCGATCGAGGATCGACGGTTCGACGACGCCAATGTCTATGCAGGCAGGACCGCGAAAGTGCTGGATAATTATGCGACACGTCTTGACCAAGCGCGTGAGGTCGTGGAGGGGCCTTAGGCCATGAAGACGCGCATCTATGTGACGCTCAAAAACGGCGTTCTCGACCCCCAGGGCAAGGCCATTCATCATGCGCTCGAGGGCCTCGGCTTCTCGGGCGTGGAGGATGTCCGCCAGGGCAAATATATCGAAATCGAGCATGCCGACGGCGTGACGGATGCGGATCTGGAGGCGATGTGCCGCAAGCTGCTCGCCAATACCGTCATCGAAAATTACCGGATCGAGCGGGCGTAAGCTCTTCCGGCAGGAGGCCAAAATGAAATCCGCGGTGATCGTGTTCCCCGGCTCCAATTGCGACCGCGATCTGGCGGTCGCGATCGAGGAGGTCACCGGCCGCGCGCCGACGATGCTGTGGCATCGCGAGACCGAACTGCCCGAGGGCACCGACCTGATCGCTGTCCCCGGCGGATTTTCCTATGGCGATTATCTGCGTTCGGGCGCGATGGCGGCGCGCTCGCCGGTGATGCAGGCGGTGGCCAAAGCGGCTGAACGCGGCGTCCCAGTGCTGGGCGTGTGCAACGGCTTTCAGGTGCTGACCGAGGCGGGGCTGCTGCCCGGTGCACTGATGCGCAATGCCGGCCTGTCCTTCGTCTGCCGCCCCGTCGCGCTGACGGTCGAGAACAGCCAATCCATCTTCACCAGCCGCTACAATGCCGGCGAGAGGATCGTGATTCCCGTCGCGCACCATGACGGCAATTATACCGCCGACGCGGAAACACTCGACCGGCTCGAAGGCGAAGGCCGTATCGCCTTTCGCTATGCCGAAAGCGTCAACGGTTCGGCACGCAACATTGCGGGTATCGTCAACCAGGCGGGCAACGTGCTGGGCATGATGCCGCATCCCGAACGGATGATCGGCCCCGAACATGGCGGCGCGGACGGACGCAAATTGTTCGAAGGCCTGCTGGAAGCGGTGGCGTGAGCCGCCACGGCTCCTGTCGATGCGGCGAGATACAGATCACGGCCACCGCCGATCCCATCATCACGCGCGCCTGCTGGTGTAAGGATTGCCAGAAGCTGACCGGCGGCGGGCCGACGCATAATGCCTTCTTCAAGACCGAGGACGTGGATATTTCCGGGCCGGTCCGCTGGCACGATGTTCAGGCGGACAGCGGAAATATGCTCTCGCGCGGCTTCTGCCCAACCTGCGGCAGTCCGCTGCTCGGTCAGTCGCACGCGAGACGGCATCTGATCGGCGTGAGAATCGGCGCATTCGACGACAATGACGATCTTGGGCCAAAGTCGGTGATCTGGTGCAGCTCTGCGCCCGAGTGGGCCTATCTCGATCCCGATCTACCCCGGACCGAACACCAGCCTCCGCCGCTCGGCTAAGGGCGCGGCTAAGTCCCGTGAAAAGATCCTCCTCACGATTTCGTGGGGAGGGGAACTATCGCACAGCGATCGTGGAGGGGATCTAGCGAAGCCTGCAGCATTCAGGGGGCATGTCGCTGACCGCCCTACGCCCCCCTTTCCGCAAATGCCGGGGAAGATTTCTAGACCCTCGCCCGGAACGGCGAGAAGTTGGTCCCCTCGTCGAACACGTCGACGCCCTCGCGCCGCTTGAGGAACCCGACCACGGCATAGGTTGCTGGCGTCAGGATCACCTCCCACGAGACCTTGAGCACCCATTGCGTGGCGAGCACGATCAAAACCTGGTGCGGGGTCCAGCCTGCCGCGCCGAGGAAGGCCATCGGATAGAAGATCAGGCTGTCCACGCCCTCGCCGACGATGGTCGAGCCGATCGTGCGCGTCCACAGCCAACGGCCTCTCGTCATGATCTTCATCTTCGCGAGCACGAAGCTGTTGGCGAACTCGCCCGCCCAGAAGGCGCAGAGCGAGGCGAGCGCGATCCGCCACGCCTGGCCGAACACCGCCTCGTAAGCCGACTGCCCCGTCCAGCCCGCATCAGGCGGAAGCGCGACCACGACCACGCTCATGAACACCATGAACAGCAATGCCGCGAAGCCCGCCCATACGCAGCGGCGCGCGCGGCCATAGCCGTACACCTCGGTCAGCACGTCGCCAAGGACGTAGGAAACCGGAAAGAACAATATGCCCGCGCCGAACGGCCACGGCCCAATCCAGGGCAGGTCGATCACCGCGCGCTTGCCCGCGCCTATGATGTTGGACAACAACAGGATGGTGACGAACGCCGCCATCATGAAATCGAAATAACGGAAGTTGCGCCCCTTGAGCGCCCCCGCCTCGACCGCGACCGGCCGCCCATCCCCTGCTCTGCTCATCCGCACAAACTATCGCGGTTTGCAGCCCATGCAATCCACGCTAACGCGGCAGCGGGCGCCCGTAGCTCAGCTGGATAGAGCACATGCCTTCTAAGCCTGTGGTCGCAGGTTCGAATCCTGCCGGGCGCGCCATTTTCTAGGAATGGCGGAAGTCGGCCGTTTTCGCGGGGCACCCGACCCACATGTGTTGGGCACTAATCGGCAGGTTTTGGGCCGGTTGCAGACTGGCGGCATTCAGCCTCTTGGTCCGGAAAAACGGACATTCGGAAAGCCAAACCCGGAATGGCAACTGCCGGCCCAGTGTCGGATATTCGCACGCGATCTGCGCACTCTCGAAAGCAACCGCTTCAAGGCCATCCATCAACTTGAAGTCAACATACCGCATCGCGCGATGTGCTCGGCGTGTCGCGAGAGAAGTGAGAACTTACCTCTTGACTGTATTGCATGCATATATCACCAATACAGCCGGCAGGCGAGTGGGCGCCGCCGACCGTGCGACATTTCCCCCGGAGGCTCCATGCGGTTACCGATCGTTGCTCTTTCGGTCAGCACGCTCCTCGGAACGGCGGCAGCTGCGCAAACTCAGGCCGCCCCTTCCGCGTCTTCGCGCCCGCAAGAGGCGGCGATCACCGCCGCTCCGCTTCCCTATCGCGAGGAAGCCGTGACGTTCGACGCTGCGCCCGGCGTTCGCCTCTCCACTCCCGTTTCCGGCCCGTCATTCCGCAACAGCCTGGCCCGGCGCGACGCGTCGTCCCCGATCGCCCGAGCGCGCTTGGCGTGATCCACGCCGCATAAGCTGCGGTTCGTCCGGCTAAGCAAGTCACCAAGGGATATCGGAACATGAATCGATCATATGGCCCTACGCGACGCGAGTTCTCCATCCTGTTGTCAGGGAGCTTGGCAGTGCCGGCGGCGACAGCCATTTCCAAACCTCGCCGCTCGGAAGCCGCGCGACTGCGCAGGTACGCTGAGGCGACCCACCCGCGCGGCTGGATAGCCGCCGCAGACCCGGTTTGGCGATCCGGCTGGGATCGCCTCGCCGCCGAGGCGGACGCCATGACCCCCGAGGCCTATCTCATGGGCCTCCAGGCGCGGTTGGCTTGGTTCCAGGACGGCCACACGACGATGTACGTGGACGGACGTAACGGACCAAATGGTATGATCAAGGCGCCCGGCTTCGACCTCACCCTTCCGATCGCCGCCACCCCCTTCTTCGACGGGCTCTATGTCACCGCGGCCAAGGGAGAAGGTACGCCTCTGCTTGGTGCACGGATCACGCGTGTGGATGGAGTCGCCATTGAGGAGGTCCTGAGGTCCTTCGCGGCTATGTGGCCTGGCAATAACCTCACCCGGGCCCACCATGACGCGGATTTGATCCTGAGACCTGCGGTCCTCCGCGGCGCGCGATTGGCCCCGCCAGCCAGCGTCCCGGCGCCGGTCACCGTCGAGGCCGAGATAGGCGGCTCGCTCGTCAAAGCAGTGCTGATCCCGCGCCCGGACGCGCTCGAGGCGCTGCAGAACATGTCGAGGTGGTGGATTCCAATTTCCCCGCGCCCGGACGCACGCGAGGCTCTAATCCCGCTCCCCCGAAAGCCGTTCCCGGTCGAAACTTGGCGGCCGGGGCCCGTGCCCAACTTCGTCCACGTAGAAGGCCGTGTCCTGGTTATCGCATTCGACAGCTTGTTCGGCAGCAAAGACCCGATTCTGGCCTTCGTGCGGGAAGCCTTTGCGGCCATGGAGGCCCCAGCGATCGAACGGGTCGTACTCGACCTGCGCCGCAACGACGGCGGCGACAACCGCATGGGCGAAGGCCTGAGGAAACATCTCGAACGGTCCCGCTTCAACCGCCCCGGCGGGCTCTATGTGCTGATCGGACCCCACACCTTTTCGGCCGCCCAGAACCTGACCTCCAGGATCGAGCGGGAAACCTGGGCTGCGTTCGTGGGCGAACCGTCCGGGGGCGCCCCCAATCACGAGGGCGATGCCAGGCCGTTCCAGGGCGATGGGTTCAGCGCATACGTATCGACCCTGCCATGGTTCGACTCCCACCCCTATGACAAGCGGATCTGGACCATGCCCGACATATTGGTCCCGCTCCGGTCCGCCGATTGGACGGCGGGCAGGGATCGGGCGATGGAAGCAGCTTTCTCCCACGTCAACGATCAACCGCTCGACGATCTTAGCGAGCAGCACACTAACTATTCCGAGCGGCCGAGCCAGAAGATGGAATGGAAGCCGTTCTGGATGTTATAGGGGCGCAATCAGCCGGCCCCAACGCATAGCGCCACCTTGGCTGAACGAACGTCCGATTTCGAGAACTCGCGCGCCGCTCGGGAATGGCCGACATTGGGGCGCAAAGCTGTCGTCTTTCGCGGGGCACCTGATCCACATGTGCTGGGCACTAATCGGCAGGTTTTGGGCCGATAACAGGCAAGTAGACTATAGTTACGCCGCGCCGTGCTCAGCATAGGAGGAAAGAGGATGGGCAGCCTCAATCTGCAAGGCAAGGTCGCGTTCGTCACCCGCGCATCCTCGGGCATTGGCGAAGCCACGGTCCTCGCATTGGCGTATCAGAGCGCGCGGATCGCGATCGCAGCGCGACGAGCGCCTAGCGGCTCTGGCCGAACGTATCCGTTCAGCAGGCGGCGAGGCGATGCCGCTGGTGGTGGACGTCACCAATGAGTCCGCCGTGGCGGCTGCCGTACAGCACCTGTTGTCTGCATGGGAGCGAATCGATCTCTTACTGAACGTCGCCGGCATCGGGGTGGCGGCTCCGTTCCGCAGCACCACGCCTGACGAGTATCGGCGAATGGCGGATGTGAACGTGCTCGGCGTGCTCTATCCGATCCAAGCGGTGTTACCGACAATGACGGCGCAGGGCGAAGGCCACATCGTCAAATATTCGGCCCCGCCAATGCCAGCAGATCGGCGCCGTGCCGGTGCGCGGCGCGGCGAAGCGCCGTTTCGAGCGTGCGATATTGCTTCAGTACCGCCGCCCCGGCGGGAGTCAGCGATGTGCCACCGCCCCGCCGGCCACCCTTGACCGTCACGATGAGCGGCACGCGCCAGCAGGCGTTGAGCACATCAATCATGTCGCGCGTGCGGCGATAGCTAAACCCGAGCGAGCGACCCGCCGCCGCGATCGATCCGGTGCGGGCAATGGCTTCGAGCAGATCGGCCTTGCCCGGACCGATCGCGATCACCTCGCCCAGCATCACCTGCGCTTTCAGTTTGAACACCGCCTTGCCGGATTCGCGCGCCATGTCCCAACGACTACCCCTTTTTGCCGGGCAGCGCATCCGCGTTGACAGGCTCGGCTCCTTCCTGCGATGTGCACGGCGATATACATCGATACATGAGGCGACCGAGAACATGATGCAGTTCCTGGCAAGATGGGCCACGGCCTTCCTGCTCGGCTTCGGCCTTTCCGGCGCGGCGCTGGCGCAGCAGGCGCCTAACGTCGCTGCCGCCGCCGATCTGCGCCTTGCACTGACAGAGGTTGCCGCCGCGTTCGAGCATGATACGGGCGAACAGGTCACGCTCACGTTCGGCTCGTCGGGCAATTTCTTCCGCCAGCTTCAGCAGGGCGCGCCGTTCCAACTCTTCCTGTCGGCTGACGAGGGCTATGTGCTGGATCTCGCCAAAGCCGGCAAGACGATGGACGACGGCACGCTCTATGCGATCGGACGGCTCGCGCTGGTCGCCCCCAACGATTCGCCGCTGCGCGTGGACGGCAGCCTCGCTGGCCTGCGGGCGGCGCTTCGCGGTGGCCAGATCAGCCGTTTCGCGATCGCAAACCCCGAACACGCCCCTTATGGCAGGGCCGCCGAAGAGGCTCTCCAGCATACGGGGCTTTGGAGGCCGCTTAGCGACAAGCTCGTGCTCGGCGAAAACGTCAGCCAGGCACTCCAGTTCGCGACCGCCGGCGGCGCGCAGGGCGGGATCGTCGCTTATTCGCTGGTGCTCGATCCCGCATTCGCGGCGCGTGCCAAATATGCGCTGCTTCCTGCCTCCTGGCATCGGCCGCTGCGCCAGCGGATGGTGCTGATGAAGAATGCCGGTCCCGTCGCGCGGCGCTTCTACGCTTATGTGCAGCAGCCGGCCGCGCGGAGGATCTTCGTGCGCTACGGGTTCGCGCTGCCCGGCGAAGCGCGCTGACGGACGATGGATTGGCAGGCGCTCCATCTGTCCTTGCTGCTTGGCGTCCTGACCATCGTGATCCTGCTGCCGATCGCGCTGATCCTGGGGCGCTGGCTCGCGACAACGCGAATGCGCGGGCGGGCGCTGATCGAAGCGGTCCTGACGCTGCCGCTGGTGCTGCCGCCTACCGTGCTCGGCTTCTACCTGTTGGTGGGCTTCGGGCCCGGATCTCCGATCGGCCGCGCCTGGACCGGCCTTTTCGGAGGCGCGCTCGTGTTCAATTTCAAGGGGATCCTACTCGCCTCGGTGCTGATTAACTTGCCCTTCGCCGTCCAGCCCGCGCAACGTGCATTCGAATCCGTCGGCCAGGATCTCCGCGATGCCGCCGCGACCTGCGGGCATTCGCTATGGCACACGATCTGGCGGATCGAGCTGCCGCTAGCGTGGCCGGGCATCGTAACCGGCGCGGTGCTGGCGTTCGCGCACACGCTTGGCGAGTTCGGGGTGGTGCTGATGGTCGGCGGCTCCATCCCCGGCGAGACGCGCACGCTGGCGCTGTCGATCTACGACCGTGTCCAGGCGTTCGACAATCCGGCGGCGGCGCGTATGGCCGCGTTGCTGATGTTCGTCTCGCTTGTCGCGGTGACGGCAAGCTTCGCGCTCGGAAGCCGGATCCGGCGTCGTGGCTGAGGGGCTCGTCGTCAGCCTCCATCAGGAGGGACCGATCCCGCTCGCGGTCGATCTTAAGGTTGCGCCGGGCGAGACGCTTGCCCTGGTCGGCGCTTCGGGGGCGGGCAAGACGACGATCCTGCGATCGATTGCCGGACTCCATCGGCCGGTGCAAGGCCGCATCGTCTGCGACGACGAAGCCTGGTTCGACAGCGGGCGTCACATCCACCTTCCGGCACGCTCGCGACGGGTCGGGCTGGTGTTTCAATCCTATGCGCTCTTTCCGCATATGACGGCGCGCGGCAATGTCGCGGAGGCGATGCTCGATTGGCCGCATGCGGAACGCAGCGCCCGCGCCGCCGCGCTGCTCGCCCGAGTTCATCTGGATGGATATGATGCGCGCCTGCCCGCCGAGCTTTCAGGCGGGCAGCAGCAGCGTGTCGCGCTGGCCCGTGCTCTGGCGCGTGATCCGCACGTGCTGCTGCTCGACGAGCCCTTTTCGGCGGTCGACCGCCCTACACGGCGCGCGCTTCATGCGTTGCTTCGCGAGATCAGGCAATCGAGCGCGATGCCGATCGTCATCGTTTCGCATGACGTGGAGGACGCAGCGCAAAGCGCGGACCGCATCTGCTATCTGGATGCCGGGCAGAGCGTCGAACAGGGCCCCACGCCAGCAATGATGAATGACCCGGATAGCGCATTCGCCCGCTGGCTCCGCGGCAACGCGTAAATGCGTGCCGGGGCCGCAAAAATCGCCCGCCACCCTCTCAGTTCGGCGTCTTTTCCGGCCGCATGCCGAGGCCGTGGCGATAATTCATCACGATCGCGATCCGCCGCGGCGCGTCGCCGACGTCCACGGCGACGCGGTCGGCGCCGGGTTTGGACCAGCCGAGTTTGGGGTTGTTGGAAAAACCAATGCCGTCAGTCGACAGCTGGAACCTGCGATCCGAATTGCGGTCATGGAGCAGGGACAATGCATAGCGGCCCGCATGCGGCGCGCGGATGCAGAGCTGCACGGGCCCATCCTGCGGCGTCGACGCCTCGACGCGCGCGAAGGGCTTTCCCGCGGAGATCAGGATATTGTCATCGGCCAGGAAATCCGCGTCATTGGCCGGATAGAGCTCCAGCTTGAGACGGCCGGCGCGGTCCTTGAGGCCCGTCACGTCCACCAGGAAAGCCGGTCCGGTCTCGGGTGTCCGACAGCGCCCTGCCGCGATGCCGAGATCGGGGCTCGATGCCAGGCTTGCCGCCATCATCCAGAGTATCATTGCGGTGCGGCCTTTCGCAGGCCTGTCTGGTTTTGCTTCGTCACCTGATGCCGTTCAATCGTGGACTGTTTGATTAGACGCCCCCCTCGCCCCGAATCCGCACCTCGCCACGCCACGGCACCGCTCTCGCGATCGCCATAAGCGAAAACCGGCTCGATCAGGTTCGAGTTCGCCAGAAATCGAACGTGCGCTGCTGGATCTCGCGGACGTACGCCTCCGCTTCTGGGCCGGTCCAGCTGCCCGCGTAGCGGCGCGATGTCGCGGCGCCGACCCACCAGCCCTGCCCCGGCAACCGATCCGATTCGCGCACCACCAGCACCGCAAGCTCCGGCTCGCCCGCAGCCGCAGCCCGCGTGTCGATCACGTCCAGCGTCTTGCAGACCGCGCGCATCTTCGGCCGCGTGAAGCGGTGGCCGAGCTCGCCCAGCAATTGCGAATAGCTGATCGACTCGCGGCGCCGCGCGGCCGCGATCAGCAGGGCCCGCACCCGACCGGCATCGGCGATCGAACCCGGCCCCTCGGCCGGGATGATCCCTTCGGCTTCAAGCCACTCCGACAGGGTCTCGATCGCCATCGGAGTGGTTCCGCCGCTCTAGCGCGTCAGCTTCTTGTAGGCGCCCGCGCCGGGCCGGTCGGCCGCGTCGCCCAGGCGGCGGCGCTTATCCTCTTCGTAGGATTCGAAATTGCCTTCGAACCATTCGACATGACCGTCGCCTTCGAATGCAAGGATGTGCGTCGCGAGACGATCGAGGAAGAAGCGGTCGTGGCTGATCACCACGGCGCAGCCGGCGAAGCTTTCGAGCGCCTCCTCGAGCGCGCGCAACGTCTCGACGTCGAGGTCGTTGGTGGGCTCGTCGAGCAGTAGGACGTTGCCGCCTTCCTTCAGCATCTTAGCCATGTGGACGCGGTTGCGTTCGCCGCCCGAAAGCTGTCCGACGCGCTTCTGCTGATCGGGGCCCTTGAAGTTGAACGCGCCGACATAAGCGCGCGTCGCGACGTCATGCTTGCCGAAGGTGAAGCGGTCGAGCCCGTCCGAGATTTCCTCCCAGACGTTCTTGTTGGCGTCGAGATGATCGCGGCTCTGGTCGACATAGCCGAGCTTGACCGTGGGACCGATGTCGATGTGGCCCGAATCCGGCTTTTCCTGACCGGTGATCATGCGGAACAAGGTGGTTTTGCCCGCGCCGTTCGGTCCGATCACGCCGACAATGCCGCCCGGCGGCAGGGTAAAGCTCAAATCCTTGATGAGCTGCTTGTCGCCATAGGACTTCGTCAGCCCTTCCGCTTCGATCACCTTGTTGCCGAGCCGTTCGGGAATCTGGATCAGGATCTGCGCCGTATCGGGGCGGCGATCATTCTGCCTCTCAACCAGTTCATCGAACGCGCGGATACGCGCCTTGGACTTGGTCTGGCGTGCCTTGGGGCTCTGCCGGATCCAGGCGAGCTCCTGTTGGATCGCGGTCTGGCGGCCCTTCTCCTCGCGCTCCTCCTGTTCGAGCCGCTTGGCGCGGCCCTCAAGCCACGCCGAATAATTGCCTTCGAACGGTAGGCCACGACCGCGATCGAGCTCGAGCACCCAGCCGACCACATTGTCGAGGAAGTAGCGGTCGTGCGTGACGAGGATGACGTTGCCAGCATAATCGATCAGATGCCGTTCCAGCCAGGCGACGCTTTCGGCGTCGAGATGGTTGGTCGGTTCGTCGAGCAGCAGCACTTCGGGCTTTTCGAGCAGCAATTTGGTGAGCGCGACGCGCCGCTTCTCACCGCCTGAAAGTTTGGTCACCGGGCTGTCACCGGGTGGGCAGCGTAAGGCTTCCATCGCGATTTCGAGCTGATTGTCGAGCGTCCAGCCATCGACCGCGTCGATCTTTTCCTGAAGGTGGCCCATCTCCTCCAGCAGCGCGTCGAAATCGGTGTCGTCCTTGGGATCGCCCATTTCGGCGGAGATTGCGTTGAAGCGATCGACCATATCGGCAACCGCGCGCACGCCATCCTTGACGTTTTCGAGCACCGTCTTGTTCGGATCGAGATTCGGTTCCTGCGGCAGATAGCCGACGCGGATGCCGTCCGCCGCCCAGGCCTCGCCCGTATATTCGGTGTCATAGCCAGCCATGATCTTCATCAAAGTCGACTTACCCGCGCCGTTGACGCCGATGATGGCGATCTTCGTGCCGGGCAGGAACTGCAGATGGATGTTGTTGAGCACGGGCTTGTTCGCGCCCGGAAAGGTCTTCGTCAGGCCCTTCATGACGAAGCTATACTGCACGGCCATAAGATGGCGTCTCCGCGGATTTTGGAATGTTGAGAAAACTGGTCGGCATCGCCGATAGACGGCGCGCCGGTTCCTGCCAATATGGTGGCGGCAGCGCGGACAATAAATAGGCCGCGCTGCCCTTTTCATCGTTGCGCCGCCGCTCTAGCGATAAAGGATGCGCTTCACCCTTTTGCCTTTGGCCGCCGCCCTCTTCTCCACCTCCGCCCTCGCCGCCCCGGCGCCGGGACTCGGCTATGATATCGTAGAAGGCCTGACCACCGAGGTCGGCCAGCGGCTGGCCGGGACCGAGGCTGAGGCGCGCGCCCGCGACTGGGCGGTCGCTCACCTCAAATCGCTCGGCTTCGCCAACGTCCATGTCGAGCCGTTCGACATGCCCGTCTGGGTGCGCGGTGCGGAGACGGCTGAAGTCGTCTCGCCTTTCCCGCAGAAACTGGTGCTCGCGGCACTCGGCAACAGCGGCGCTACGCCCGACGGAGGCGTCACCGCCGAGATCATCGGTTTCCCCAGCCTCGATGCGCTCAAGGCCGCGCCCGACGCGGCGGTGAAGGGCAAGATCGTGTTCGTCTGGCATCGTATGATGCCGACGCAGGACGGGTCTTCCTACGGCACTTATGGTCCGATCCGCTTCGCGGGTGCCTCGATCGCGTCCAAGAAGGGTGCGGCGGCGATGCTGATCCGCTCGATCGGCACCGATCACCATCGCGTGCCGCATACCGGCGTAACCAATTGGGCCGATGGCGCCAAACCTATTCCCGCCGCCGCGCTGAGTGTGCCCGATGCGGAGCAGCTCGAACGCATTCTTGCGCGCGGCAAGCCGGTGATGCTTCGCCTGACGCTCACGCCGAAGATGGTCGGCACGCACCAGTCGGGCAATGTGATCGCCGAGGTGCCGGGCGCCGATCCATCCGCGGGAATCGTGCTGATCGGCGGCCATCTCGACAGTTGGGACCTCGGAACCGGTGCGATCGATGACGGCGCGGGCATTGCCATCACCACCGCGGCCGCAAAATCGATCCTCGACGGGCCGCGTCCCCAGCGCACCGTCCGGCTGGTCTGGTTCGGCGCGGAAGAGCCGGGCGGCTTTGGCGGCGCGGCCTACGCCAAGGCGCATGCGGGTGAAAAGCATGCACTCGCGGCCGAAGCCGATTTCGGCGGGGACAAGATCTGGTCCTTCAGCGCGAGCTTCGCGCAGCCCAAATCGGCGCTTCGCGACGAACTCGCCGCCAGGCTCAACCTCATTGGCGTCGAACCCAAGGAAGGCGCGGCGCATGGCGGCACCGACGTCGGACCGATGGTCCAGAGGGGCGTGCCCGTGATCGACCTCGACAATGACGGCACGCGCTATTTCGAGATCCACCACACCGCCGACGACACGCTCGACAAGATCGACCCGGCGCAACTTGCGCAGGCGATCGAAGCTTGGAGCATAATGCTCCGTACGGTCGTTGATACGAACGATCCGCTGACGCCCCTGGCGCCGCGAAAGGACGAGGAATGAACGCGCAGCACATCCTGGCCCTCGCCCTTCTCGTCGCGACGCCCGTCATTGCGCAGACCCCGTCGGACAATGCGGAGGTCCGTGCCGCGGCCCAGGCGTTCGACGATGCTCAGCTCCACGGCGACAGGGCAGTGCTGGAACGGATGCTCGCGCCCGATTATCTGCTGGTCCACGGATCGGGACGCGTCGGCGACAAAAAGGACTTCATCGACGGCTTCACCGATCCCAACGCGCATCTCGATCCATTCGACATCAAGGATCGGCTGTTCATCCGCCCATCGGCGGACACGGCAATCGTCGGCGGCGACGCGCGGATCACGGGTACGGATCATGGCAAGCCGTTCAAGGAGCATTTCCGCTATGCGGACATGTTCGCCAAGCGGAACGGGCAGTGGGTGGTGGTCTATACCCAAGTGACTCCGCTGCCGCGGCAATGAGCGACGCCTTCGTCCGAACGGTGACCGAAGCCATCGCGCTCCTGCCGCGACCGGCTTCGACGAAATGGCCCGAAGGCGAGCCTTATGACTGTTGCGTAAACCAGCCCGGCGCGCAGATCCTGATCTTCGCCCCTCGCGGAACCGATCATCAGACCGAGCATAATCGCGACGAAGCCTATATCTGCGTAGCGGGCACGGCGACGCTCGAGATCGAGGGCGTCCCGCAGCCTTTTTCCGCCGGCGATCTCGCCTGGGTGCCCAAGAACGTACCGCATCGCTTCACCGACATAAGCGACGATTTCACCACCTGGGTCGCCTTTTTCGGCTGATCCGTCCGTACGCGGACACTCCATCGGTGATGATTGCCCGGATGCGGACAGACGCGAAGTGGGGTTTTTCGCCACTTATTGGCACTAACTCGCGACCTGCACGCGCTTTCAGTCCCTCTTCAGCCTCTGAAGCCCATTTGGCATGCCTCCTGCAAAGCAGATGGCGACAGGATCGGGACTGGCCCGATCGCCAGAACGGACGAACAAAATGAGCAGTCAGACCGCCCCCGCCCAGAGCCCGCGCGACAATTTGTTCGGCGTCTGCCACGCGCTTGGCGAGACGTTTGGGTTCAACCCGCTCTACCTCCGGATCGCGCTGCTGGTAGCGGTGATGGTCAATGCGGAAATCGCACTGCTCGCGTATTTCGGCGCCGGTGTCGCCGTGCTTGTCGCCAAGTTCGCCACCCGCCGCAGCGGCAAGCGCGCCGCCAAAACGAAGGCGCTGATCCACGCATAAGAGACCGGCAAGCCGCGAACCCCCTCTGACCGGCGCCGTTCCTGATCCCCGCGGGGCATGATCCTCGCGGGGATTTTTTATCGCATCGCCTCGATCAGGCTCGCAATCGAGACAAAGGCGAAAGCGACCGAGCTGTCGGCCACCCCGTAAGGCAGGAAGATCAGGTCGCCATGACGCATGCCGCCGCAGCTATAGACCACGTTGGGAACATAGCCTTCGCGATCCTCGTCCGCCGGCGACAGCAAGGGCTGGCTCATCCGGCCGATCAGTTTGGAGGGATCCTCCTTGTCGAGCAGGACCGCGCCCACCGAATATTTGCGCATCGCGCCCACGCCGTGGGTCAGCAGCAGCCAGCCCTCCTCCAATTCGATCGGCGAGCCGCAATTGCCCATCTGGACCATTTCCCAGGGATATTTCGGCGCAAGCAGCAACTCCCCTTCACCCCAATTATCAAGCTTGTCGGATCGGAGGAGAAAGACATTCTCGCCATCCTGACGGCCGATCATCAGATATTCGCCGCCGACCTTGCGCGGGAACAGCGCCATCCCCTTGTTGCGCGCGGCCGGCCCGCTCATCGGCGCCAAGGTGAAGCTGCGGAAATCGCGCGTCCGCAGCAGCTCCGAACGAATGGTCGCGCCGTTATAGGCGGTATAGGTGCCGATCCATTCCCGGCTGCCATCGTCATGCATGAATTCGACGAGGCGCATATCCTCCAATCCCTTGGACTGGGCCGCGGTCATCGGGAACAGGACGGTGCCGGAGAGCGAGCTGTCGGCGTGACGATGTACCTCGACCGCGCCGTTGCCGACCTCAATCGCGCTATCGGCGGCGGTGGCGAAGGGCGGTTCGGGCATCAGCTCGATCATCGGCCCCGGCCCCAATATACCCTCGCGGAACGAGACCGACGAGATATGCCCCTCACCCACCGCGCGCAGCGACATCGCGATGCGAATCGCTCCTTTCGAGAGGCCGCTCTGGTCGGGATGTGCGATCACGCTCGGATTCATCAGCGCGGCGGCGGCATAGCTATATTCGTGGCAGAAATAGGCGCCGATCAGCTGGCGCTTGATCTCTGAAATGCTTGCGCCGTCGAGCGCCAGCGCCTGCTCGATCTGGGCATAGCGCGTGATGAAGACCGCACGCGTCTGCCAATGGCGCGCCTCGAAATCGCGTAATACGAGCTCCAGCTCGATTTCCGCCATCTCCTCGTCGAGCGCGAGCACGGCATCGACGATGCGCCGCACGCGCCCCGGCCGATCCGCGGTTACGCCCGCGTCGATCGGGATATGGAACGGGCGCACCACGACACGGGCCGGATCGGCCGTCAGACGCAGCGGATGGTGGATAACGTCAAGCAAGCAACACCCCGGCGGCTGGTCGTTCAAAGGTTCCGCACCGGAAACGACCAGTGCCTTGCGCCTTATTCCGGCACCCGCCCCGCAAATAAAGCCTTATTCGGCGCAGCCCGTCGCTTTGGCCCTATCTGAAGAAACCGCTGCGAACATTCTCGGGCTTCGCGCTGGCGCCGGCGACGGCTTTTGTCATCGCGGCGCAGACGAACTGGAAAGCGAGGATCGATTCGGCTCCCTGATTGAGATTGACGCGATCGCTCATCAGCCCGTCGTAACAGCCACCGTCCGAAAGCGTCGCGATCGGCAGCGAAAGATCATTCTCGCCCAGATACCAGCCCTGCGCGCGCCAAGCCGTATCCAGCCAGCGTTTCTGCCCCGTCAGGCTGTGCGCGAACAAAGCGGCGTCGACCGTCGCCCAGCCCTCGAGCGGCTGCTGATCGAACGGCAGCGGGTCGGCATAGGCCCTGCCGAAACTGTCCGTCCCCACCGCGCGGAATTGGCCATTGCCGTTGGCCTGCCGCTGGTCGAGCCATTCGAAGGCGGCGAGCCCCTCGGCGATCATATCCTTGTCGCCGGTCAACTCCCCAGCGCGAAGCAACGCCTCGGGCAGGCGCGCATTATCGTAAGCAAGAACCGGCTCGAACCAGATCCAGCCATCGCGGCGTTCGCGACGCAATTCCGTGAGCAGGCGCGTGCCGAAGTCGCGCACCAGCTTCCACGCGATCGGATGGTCGCGATGACGGCGCAGCACCGCGTCCGCGCCCAGCAGGACGAACGCCCAGGTGCGCAATGACACGAGCGAAAGCGCATGCGGGGCAACCTGATCGAACAGGTTGAGCGCCCAGCGGCGCATGTTGGGATTGCGCGATTCGGCGGCGGTCGCGCCGATCGCCCATAACGAGCGCCCGAAGCTGTCCTCCGACCCTTCGGCCTCGAGCCATTGACGGTCAAAGCCCATGAAGTTGCGGAAGCGGCCAATCTCGCCATTCCAGGCATGCTGGACGAAGGCGCCATAGACCGTCGCGAGCCGGTCGGCCTTTGCTTCGTCCTCGCCCTCGATGCGGTGCATCAGCATCAGCGCGCGGCAATTGTCATCGACGCAATAGCCATGGTTGCGGTCGGGCACGGCGTAATTGCTGTGCTGGATCATGCCGGTCGCGTCGGTCATGCGCTTGACCGCATCGAGCAGCGGCTTGACCACCACGCGTTCGACCGTCCGGGGCCGCCCGATCCGCACCGGCCGGCGCCGGATCGCATCCTCGCAGATCGCCACATAGGCTTCGGCGAGCGCGGACCACAACATGGTGCGGCCGATACCATAGGCGCGATTCGACATCTCGGCGATACGCGCGGGATCGTCGAGCAACGCGACGATCTCTTCCGCGAAGCGGCGGCTGTCGCCGAAGGGCACGAGCATGCCGACACCGCCCGCAAGCAGCTCGGCGGCGTGCCAATACGGCGTGGAAACGACCGGTTTGCCGAGCGCGACCGAATAAGACAGCGTCCCGCTCGTGATCTGCGTTTCGTTCAGATAGGGCGTGACATAGATATCGGCGGCCTGGAGATAATCGAGCAGGGATTCCTGATCGAGGAAGCCGTCGATGAAACGCACCGACTGGGAGACGCCCAGTTCGGCGGCAAGCCCCTTCAGGCTGTCGCGATAGGCCTCGCCTTCGCGCGCCACGAGATGGGGGTGGGTCGCACCCAGGACGACATACAGCGTCTCGGGATGCGCCGCCACGATCGCGGGCAAGGCCCGGATCATCGTCTCGATGCCCTTGTTGGGCGACAGCAGACCGAAGGTCAGCAGCACGCGGCGGCCGCCGAAGCCGAAGCGCTCCTGCACGCTCTCCGGCTTGACGAAAGGCCGATCCGGCACGCCATGCGGCACGACCGCGACCTGGTTCCACGAGATGCCATGGACACGCACGAGCAGCTCACGCCCCTTCTCCGCCATGACGATCAGCTTCGAGGCTCGCCGGGCGAGAGCCTCGATCACCGCACGCTGATCGGCGTTGGGATGTTCGAGCACGGTGTGCAGCGTGACCACCACCGGCGCATCGACTCGATCGAGCAAACGCAACAGCAGCGCGCCCGCCGGGCCCCCGAAAATTCCATATTCGTGCTGGACCAGAACGACATCCGCGCCGCTGTCGTTTATGCGTTGCGCCGCAGCGCGATACTCATTCAGGTCTTCCTGCTGGATCGCGCAGGTGACTTCCGAGCCATAAGCGTAGGAGCCGCCCGGATCGGTCATGGCGTAGAGATCCAGCGCGATTTGCGGAAAAGCGCCGTGCAGTGCCTGGTAAACGTCGCGGGTGAAGGTGGCGATGCCGCACAGTCGCGGGGGGCTGTTTCCGATCAGGGCAATGCGCTGAATCTGGGAGACCCCGGCGGCCATCGTCGCTCTTCCTTCTTTTTCAGATTTCGGTCTGCCTCGCCCCGATTGGACGTTCGGAGACACCGAAGCACATGGTGTTCCTGAACAAATCTCCAAGTCCCAGAAGGTTGCACGAATCCTATTGCATTGCAACAAAACGCGTTCAGATGAGTTGGACCCGCGCTAAATTCAGCGTTGACGGCCCAAACCCGTGCGCTAATGGAGCCTTCGGGACGGCATTCGGGCCGGGCCCGGAATGATTACGTGGAGCAGCACGAATGAAGAAGGTAGTCTTTGTTCTCGCCGCTGCCGGCCTGATGTCTCTGGCCGCTTGCAGCAAGCAGACCCCGGCGGAAAACGCCACCGATGCGACCGC
>Ga0209148_1000444_pt1 | contig 45400 bp, 52 predicted proteins | sample AraplaCol_mMF_r2_2_FD_184288 | JGI IMG/M metagenome (GOLD analysis project Ga0209148, IMG submission 184288) | Arabidopsis root microbial communities from North Carolina, USA - plate scrape CL_Col_mMF_r2 (SPAdes) (version 2) | ecosystem: Host-associated > Plants > Roots > Endosphere | place...
ACTGTCACCACCCAGAACCTGGAAATCGCCCGTATCGACGCCGAGCGTCAACTGCTGCTGGTTAAGGGTGCCGTTCCTGGCGCCAAGAACGGTCAAGTGATCGTCAAGCCGGCAGTCAAGGTCAAAGCCAAGAAAGGAGCATAAGCGATGGAACTCAAGCTCCTGAATGAGCAAGGTCAAGCTGGCGCCGCAGTCAACGCCGCCGACACCGTGTTCGGCCGTGATTACAACGAAGCCCTGATCCACCAGATCGTGGTCGCCTACGCCGCCAACGCGCGCAGCGGCAACCGCAAGCAGAAGGATCGTGAAGAAGTCTCCCACACGACCAAGAAGCCGTGGCGTCAAAAAGGTACGGGCCGCGCTCGTGCCGGTATGTCGTCGTCGCCGCTGTGGCGTGGCGGTGGTCGCATCTTCCCGAACTCGCCGGACGAGAACTTCTCGCACAAGGTCAACAAGAAGATGCATCGCGCAGGTATCTGCTCGATCTTCTCGCAGTTGGCCCGCGAAGACCGCCTGAGCGTCATCGAGAACCTGACCGTCGAAGCACCGAAGACCAAGCTGCTGTCGCAAAAGCTGCAGGGCATGGGTCTGGACTCGGTCCTGGTGATCACCGACACCATCGATGAAAACCTGCTGCTGGCATCGCGCAACCTGCCGAACGTGCTGGTTGTCGAGCCGAAGCATGCCGACCCGATGTCGCTGGTGTTCTACAAGAAAGTCCTGGTCACCAAAGCTGCTCTGGCCAAGATCGAGGAGATGTACGCATGAGCGCCGCAATCAAATTCAGCGAAGAGCGCCTGATGAAGGTGCTGCTGGCTCCGGTCATTTCCGAAAAGGCGACCTTCGTCGCGGAAAAGAACGAACAGATCGTGTTCAAGGTCCTGCCGGACGCGACCAAGCCGGAAATCAAAGCCGCCGTCGAACTGCTGTTCAAGGTCGAAGTGGAATCGGTGCAGACCGTGAACCGCGAAGGCAAGCAGAAGCGTTCGGGCCGTTTCAACGGTCGCCGCAACCACACCAAGCGCGCTTTCGTGGCCCTGAAGCCGGGCCAGGAAATCAATTTTGTCGAGGAGGCTAAATAATGGCACTCGTTAAGATGAAGCCAACCTCCCCAGGCCGCCGCGGCATGGTGAAGGTTGTGAACGCCGACCTGTACAAGGGTCGTCCGTTTGCAGCCCTGGTTGAGAAGAAATCGAAGACCGCTGGCCGTAACAACAACGGTCACATCACCACCCGCCACATCGGCGGTGGCCACAAGCACCACTACCGCGTGGTCGACTTCAAGCGCAACAAGGACGGTATTCCGGCCAAGGTCGAGCGCATTGAATACGACCCGAACCGTAGCGCGCACATCGCTCTGGTGTGCTACGCCGACGGTTTCCGCGCGTACATCATTGCCACCAAGGGCATGGCCGTGGGCGATGCAGTCATGAACGGCTCGGAAGCGCCGATCAAGTCGGGTAACTGCCTGCCGATCCGTAACATTCCGGTCGGCACCACGATGCACTGCGTCGAAATGCTGCCGGGTAAGGGTGCTCAGATGGCCCGTACCGCAGGCGCCGGCGTCGTGCTGATGGCCCGTGAAGGCACCTACGCCCAGGTTCGCCTGCGCTCGGGTGAAGTGCGCCGCGTGCACATCGAGTGCCGCGCGACGGTTGGCGAAGTCGGCAACGGCGAGCACAACCTGCGCAAGATCGGTAAAGCCGGTGCAATGCGCTGGCGTGGCGTCCGCCCGACCGTTCGCGGTGTGGTGATGAACCCGATCGACCACCCGCACGGTGGTGGTGAAGGTCGTACGGCTGCCGGTCGTCATCCGGTGTCGCCATGGGGCCAGCAGACGAAGGGCAAGAAGACGCGTTCGAACAAGCGCACGTCGTCGATGATCGTCTCGCGCCGCGGCAAGAAATAAGGGATAAGACATGACTCGTTCATTGAAAAAAGGGCCGTTCATTGACGCCCACCTGGTGAAAAAAGTCGAGACCGCGCAAGCGAACAAAGACAAGAAGCCAGTCAAAACCTGGTCGCGCCGCTCGACGATCACCCCGGACTTCATCGGTCTGACGATCGCCGTCCACAACGGTAAAGTGCACGTGCCGGTGTACGTGTCCGAGAACATGGTGGGTCACAAGCTGGGCGAATTCGCCCTGACCCGCACGTTCAAGGGCCACGCCGCTGACAAGAAGGCGAAGAAATAATGGAAACTAAAGCTATCCTCAAAGGCGTCCGCCTGTCGGAACAGAAAGGCCGCCTCGTCGCCGATCTGATCCGCGGCAAGAAAGTCGACGCCGCGCTGAACATCCTGCAGTTCAGCCCGAAGAAAGGCGCGACCATCATCAAGAAGGTGCTGGAGTCCGCAATCGCGAACGCCGAGCACAACGATGGTGCCGACATCGACGAACTGAAGGTCGTTCAGATCTATGTCGAAAAGGGCCCGATCCTGAAGCGCTTTACGGCACGTGCCAAAGGCCGCGGTGATCGCATTTCGAAACAATCCTGTCACATCTTCGTGACTGTCGGTAACTAAGGAGTCACACGATGGGTCAGAAAATCCACCCAACCGGCTTCCGCCTGGCGGTCACCCGTAACTGGGCATCGCGCTGGTACGCTGGCAACGGCAATTTTGCCGACATGCTGAAGGAAGACCTGGAAGCCCGCGCTTTCCTGAAGAAGAAACTGAAGAACGCCTCCGTCGGCCGCATCGTCATCGAGCGTCCGGCCAAGAACGCGCGCTTCACGATCTATTCGTCGCGTCCGGGCGTGGTCATCGGCAAGAAAGGCGAAGACATCGAAGTCCTGAAGTCGTCGCTGACCAAGATCATGGGCGTGCCGGTGCACGTCAATATCGAAGAAATCCGCAAGCCGGAAATCGACTCGCAGCTGATCGCCGATTCGATCGCCCAGCAGCTCGAAAAGCGCATCATGTTCCGCCGCGCCATGAAGCGCGCCATGCAGAACGCGATGCGTCTCGGCGCCGTCGGCATCAAGATCATGTCGTCGGGCCGCCTGAACGGCATCGAAATTGCACGTACCGAATGGTACCGCGAAGGCCGTGTGCCCCTGCACACCCTGCGCGCCGACATCGACTACGGCACCAGCGAAGCCTCGACCACGTACGGCATCATCGGCGTCAAGGTCTGGGTTTACAAGGGCGACCGTTCGCCGACCGGCGAAGCACCGGTGATCGACGTTCCGGCCGACGAGAAAAAGCCGCGCGGTCCGCGTCGTGACGACGGCAAACCGGCCGGCCGTGGCCGTCCGGGCGCCAAGCCAGGTACCGCACCAGCAGGCCGCCGCGCTGCCAAGCCGGCTGCTGAGAAAGCAGGAGAATAAGCATGCTGCAGCCATCCCGCAGAAAGTATCGTAAAGAGCAGAAAGGCCGCAACACCGGCATTTCGCACACCCGCGGCACCGCGGTCTCGTTCGGCGAGTTCGGCCTGAAGGCAGTTGCCCGCGGCCGTATCACCGCACGCCAGATCGAAGCTGCACGTCGTGCCATGACCCGTCACATCAAGCGTGGCGGCCGTATCTGGATCCGTATCTTCCCGGACAAGCCGATCTCGAACAAGCCGGCTGAAGTCCGTATGGGTAACGGTAAGGGTAACCCGGAGTACTACGTGGCCGAGATCCAGCCGGGCAAGGTCCTGTACGAAATGGACGGTGTCGCCGAAGAACTGGCGCGCGAAGCATTCCGCCTGGCTGCCGCCAAACTGCCGCTGGCGACGACGTTTGTCGTGCGTCAAGTCGGCCAATAACAGGAGTTAAGAATGAAAGCAACGGAACTCCGCGGCAAGGACCAGGCAGCTCTGCAACAAGAGCTGAATGAGCTGCTGAAGGCCCAGTTCGGTCTGCGCATGCAAATCGCAACGCAGCAACTGACGAACACCGCCCAGCTCAAGAAGGTGCGCCGCGATATCGCGCGTGTCAAAACCGTGATGACCCAGAAGGAAGCCAAATGAACGACACCACTAAAACGGCGCTGAAGCGTACGCTGGTCGGCAAAGTCGTGTCCGACAAGATGGACAAGACGGTGACCGTGCTGGTTGAGCGTCACGTCAAGCACCCGCTGTACGGCAAGATCATCGTGCGCTCGAACAAGTATCACGCGCACGACGAGACCAACCAGGCCAAGACCGGCGACACGGTCGAGATCACGGAAGGTCGCCCGATCTCGAAGACGAAGGCTTGGACCCTGACCAAGGTTGTGCAGGTCGCACAGGTTCTGTAAAGCCTGAAGGGGATTTGCAAGCCGTCGAGAGATCAGACTTACAACGCCCCAAAAAATTTGTCTTGCGTGGCCCGCTGGTATGTGGAATACTAGCGGGCTTCGTTCATGTGTTGCCGCAGTTTGTCCTTCGGTAACTGCGGCCTGCAACGAACATTGGAAAGTCCAATCACCCAAACGTACGCGCTTGCAATGAGTGCGGCCGGCGGGACCAAGACTGACCGCAGGCCTACGGTTTTCCGTGGGGTTTCTTCGGCTTAAGTTGGGAAAGAAAATATCATGATTCAAACTGAAAGCCGGCTCGAAGTGGCCGACAATACCGGTGCGAAAGAAGTACTGTGCATCAAGGTATTGGGCGGCTCCAAGCGCCGTTACGCCAGCATTGGCGACGTGATCAAAGTCACCGTGAAGCAGGCTGCTCCGCGCGGCCGCGTCAAGAAAGGTGAAATCTACAACGCCGTGGTCGTGCGTACCGCTAAAGGTGTGCGCCGCCAGGACGGCTCCCTGGTGAAGTTCGACGGCAACGCCGCCGTCCTGCTGAACAGCAAGCTGGAGCCGATCGGTACCCGCATCTTTGGACCGGTGACGCGCGAACTGCGCACCGAAAAGTTCATGAAGATCGTGTCCCTGGCACCTGAAGTTCTGTAAGGGAGTCGCAATGGATAAGATTCGTAAAAACGACGAAGTCATCGTTCTGGCCGGTAAAGACAAGGGCAAGCGCGGTGTCGTTCAGCAACGCGTAGATGCTGAGCACGTCATCGTCGACGGCGTGAACCTGGCCAAGAAGGCCGTCAAGCCGAACCCGATGACCGGCGTAACTGGTGGTATCGTCGACAAGACCATGCCGATTCACGTGTCGAATGTCGCGCTGTTCAACGCAGCGACCGGCAAGGCTGATCGCGTTGGCTTCAAAGAAGTGGATGGCAAAAAAGTCCGCATCTTTAAGTCGAACGGCGAAGTAGTGAAAGGGTAATAGAAATGGCCCGTCTCCAACAAGTATACAAAGACAAAGTCGTTGCCGAGCTGACCGAGAAATTCGGTTACAAATCGGTGATGGAAGTCCCGCGCCTGACCAAGATCACCCTGAACATGGGTCTGTCGGAAGCCGTCGCGGACAAGAAGATCATCGAGCACGCAACTGGCGACCTGACGAAGATCGCCGGCCAGAAGCCGGTCGTGACCAAGGCTCGCAAGGCAATCGCAGGTTTCAAGATCCGCGAAGGCTACCCGATCGGCACGATGGTGACCCTGCGCGGCGCCCGCATGTACGAATTCCTGGATCGCTTCATCACCGTGGCCCTGCCGCGCGTGCGTGACTTCCGTGGTGTCAATGGCCGTTCGTTCGATGGCCGTGGCAACTACAACATCGGCGTCAAAGAGCAGATCATCTTCCCGGAAATCGATTACGACAAGATCGATGCGCTGCGTGGCATGAACATCTCGATCACCACGACCGCTAAGACCGACGAAGAAGCCAAAGCGCTGCTCGCCGCATTCAAATTCCCGTTCCGGAACTAAGAACATGGCAAAACTTGCACTGATTAACCGCGAACACAAGCGTGCAGACCTGGTGGAGAAATTCGCCGCAAAGCGTGCCGCTCTGAAAGCAATCATCGACGACCAGTCGAAGACCGAAGAAGAGCGTTACGAAGCACGCCTGAAGCTGCAGGCCCTGCCGCGTAACTCGGCGCCGTCGCGTCAGCGTAACCGCTGCGCCATCACCGGCCGTCCCCGTGGCACTTTCCGTAAATTCGGTCTGGCCCGTACCAAACTCCGCGAATTCGCCATGAAAGGCGAAATCCCGGGTATGACCAAAGCTAGCTGGTAATAGGAGAATAAGCAATGAGTATGAGCGATCCTATCGCCGATATGCTGACCCGTATTCGCAACGCGCAAGGCGTGCAGAAGACTACCGTCGAAATGCCATCGTCGAAGCTGAAAGTTGCGATTGCCAACGTCCTGAAGGACGAGGGTTACATCGAAGATTACGCCGTGTCCACCGAAGGTGGCAAGGCTGAACTGAAAATCGGTTTGAAGTACTACGTCGGCCGTCCGGTTATCGAGCGCATCGAGCGCGTTTCCCGTCCTGGCCTGCGCATCTACAAGGGCAAAGATGAGATCCCCCAGGTCATGAACGGCCTCGGTGTGGCGATCGTCTCGACCCCGAAGGGTGTGATGACCGACCGCAAAGCACGCGCAACCGGTGTCGGTGGCGAAGTGATTTGCTACGTGGCTTAAGGAGTAGACGATGTCTCGAGTAGCTAAGATGCCAATCGCCGTCCCGGCCGGTACCGATGTCGCGATCAACGCGTCGTCGATCACCGTCAAGGGCCCGCTGGGCACCCTGACCCAGCCGCTGAACGGTCTGGTCAAAGTGGAAAACAACAACGGCACGCTGTCGTTCGACGTGATCGACGATTCCCGCGAATCGAACGCCATGTCGGGCACCCTGCGTGCTCTGGTGAACAATATGGTGACCGGTGTCACCAAAGGTTTCGAAAAGCGCCTGACCCTGGTCGGCGTCGGTTACAAGGCTGCCGTCCAAGGCAACGCCCTGAACCTGTCGCTGGGCTTCTCGCACCCGGTGCTGCACGCGATGCCGGAAGGCGTCACCGCTGCAACCCCGACCCCGACCGAGATCCTGATCAAGGGTATCGACCGTCAACAGGTCGGCCAGGTTGCCGCAGAAGTGCGCGCTTACCGCTCGCCTGAGCCGTACAAAGGCAAGGGTGTCCGTTATGCGGACGAAGTGGTGAAGCTTAAAGAAACCAAGAAGAAATAATCGGAGCTGACGATGGACAAGAAAGAATCGCGTCTGCGTCGCGGACGCCAAACCCGCATCAAGATCGCGCAGCTGGGCGTGAACCGCCTGTCGGTGCACCGCACCAACCTGCACATCTATGCGAACCTGATCAGCCCGGATGCGAAGGTCCTGGTTTCGGCTTCGACGCTGGAAGCAGAAGTGCGCGCCGAGCTGGGCGGCAAGTCGGGTGCGGGCGGCAACGCCGCTGCAGCCGCACTGGTTGGCAAGCGCGTCGCAGAAAAAGCACTGAAAGCAGGGATCACCGAAGTCGCATTCGACCGTTCGGGTTTCCGTTACCACGGCCGTGTGAAGGCGCTGGCGGAAGCCGCGCGCGAAGCTGGTCTGAAGTTCTAAGGAAGAATCGTCATGGCAAAAATGCAAGCGAAAATGGCAAGCGACAAGCCGGATGATGGCATGCGCGAAAAAATGATCGCGATCAACCGCGTGACCAAAGTGGTCAAGGGTGGTCGTATCATGGGTTTTGCAGCGCTGACCGTTGTCGGTGACGGCGATGGCCGCATCGGCATGGGCAAAGGCAAGTCGAAGGAAGTTCCGGTCGGCGTGCAGAAAGCGATGGAAGAAGCCCGCCGCAACCTGATCAAGGTGCCCCTCAAGAACGGCACGCTGCAACACAGCGTCACCGGCCGCCACGGCGCGTCGTACGTGATGATGTCGCCGGCCAAGCCGGGTACCGGCGTGATCGCAGGCGGCGCAATGCGCGCAATCTTCGAAGTCATGGGCGTGACCGACGTCGTCGCCAAGTCGACCGGTTCGTCGAACCCGTACAACCTGGTTCGTGCGACCCTCGACGGTCTGGCAAAAATGAGTACTCCGGCCGACATCGCTGCCAAGCGTGGCAAGTCGGTGGAAGAGATCCTGGGTTAAGGGGAATACCATGGCAAACACCATCAAAGTCAAGCTGGTCAAAGGCCTGATCGGTACCCGTCAGGATCACCGCGCCACCGTGCGCGGTCTGGGTCTGCGTCGTGTCAACTCGGTTTCCGAGCTGCAGGACACCCCGGCGATCCGCGGCATGATCAACAAGGTCAATTACCTCGTGAAAATTGTCGACTAAGCTTGCGCTTGGTCAACGGAGAAAATAATGCAACTCAATACCATCCAACCCGCTGAAGGCGCGAAACACGCCAAGCGCCGCGTCGGTCGCGGTATCGGCTCGGGCCTGGGCAAGACCGCCGGTCGCGGTCACAAGGGTCAGAAGTCGCGTTCGGGCGGCTTCCACAAGGTCGGTTTCGAAGGCGGCCAGATGCCGCTGCAGCGCCGTCTGCCGAAGCGTGGCTTCAAGTCGCTGAACGCTACGTTCAAGGCTGAAGTGCGTCTGTCGGACCTGAACAACCTGGCCGTCGCCGACGTCGACGTCCTGGTGCTCAAGCAAGCCGGCGTGCTGCCGGTCGTCGCTCGCGATGTGCGCGTGATCCTGTCGGGTGAAATCACCAAAGCGGTGAACCTGAAGGGCATCAAGGCGACCGCTGGCGCGAAAGCAGCGATCGAAGCAGCTGGCGGTTCGGTCGCCTAAACGCGGCCGCTGCCTGATCGGAGCAAAAATTGGCGACTAATTCACAACTTGGTAAAAGTGCTGCGTCCGGCTTCCCCTGGGGTCGGTTGTGGTTCTTGCTTGGCGCGTTGGTCGTGTATCGTATCGGAGCTCACATCCCGGTTCCCGGGATTGACCCGATCGCCATGGCCCAGCTGTTCAAGCAGAACGAGGGCGGCATCCTGGGCATGTTCAACATGTTCTCGGGCGGGGCACTGTCCCGCTTCGCCGTGTTCGCTCTTGGCATCACGCCTTACATTTCGGCTTCGATCATCATGCAGCTGGTGTCGATCGTCTCGCCGCAGATGGAGGCACTGAAGAAAGAGGGCGAGTCCGGCCGCCGCAAGATCACCCAGTACACCCGTTATTTCACGGTCGTGCTGGCGTTGTTCCAGGCGTTCGGCATCGCCGTCGCGCTCGAGGCGCAGCAAGGCCTCGTGCTCGATCCGGGCGTGGCGTTCCGCTTCGTGACCGTCGTGACCCTGCTGACCGGCACCATGTTCCTCATGTGGCTGGGTGAGCAGATCACCGAACGTGGCCTTGGCAACGGTATCTCGATCATCATTTTTGCCGGTATCGCGGCGGGTCTGCCGAACGCACTGGGTAGCTTGTTCACCCTCGTGTCGAACGGTTCGATCGGCAGCTTCTCCGCAATCATCATCGTGATTCTGGTAGCTCTGGTGACTTACGCGGTCGTGTTCGTCGAACGCGGCCAGCGCAAGATCCTGGTGAATTACGCGAAACGCCAGGTCGGTAACAAGATCTATGGTGGCCAGACCAGCCACCTGCCGCTGAAGCTGAATATGTCGGGCGTGATCCCGCCGATCTTCGCTTCGTCGATCATCCTGTTCCCGGCCACGATCGTCGACTGGTTCACGAAAGGCAAGGACGTCACGAATCCGTTCATCGGGTTCCTGAAAGACCTCGCCGCCTCGTTGAGCCCGGGCGAACCGATCCACGCGTTGCTGTATGCGGTGGCAATCGTGTTCTTCTGCTTCTTCTATACGGCGCTGGTATTCAACAGCAAGGAAACGGCGGACAACTTGAAGAAGAGCGGCGCGTTTGTACCGGGCATCCGTCCGGGCGAGCAGACCGCGCGCTATATCGACAAGATCCTGATGCGCCTGACCCTGGCCGGTGCGGTCTACATCACGCTGGTATGCCTTTTGCCGGAGTTCCTGCAAAGCCAGTGGAAAGTACCTTTCTATTTTGGTGGAACCTCGCTCCTGATCATCGTGGTCGTCACGATGGATTTCATGGCGCAGGTGCAGAACTACGTCATGTCGCAGCAATATGAGTCGCTGCTGCGGAAGGCTAATTTCAAGGGCGGTATCCCGTCGCGTTAAGCGGCTGGCGCCCTCCAGGAGTGAATAGACCGAATGGCAAAAGACGACGTCATCCAAATGCAGGGGGAGATTCTGGAGAATCTCCCGAACGCGACCTTTCGCGTAAAGCTGGAAAACGGGCACGTGGTGCTTGGACATATCTCGGGTAAAATGCGAATGAATTACATCCGGATTCTTCCGGGTGACAAGGTAACGGTGGAACTGACCCCTTACGACTTGTCCCGGGCCCGCATCGTGTTCCGCACCAAGTAAAACTAATCAAGTTATCGAATCTGGAAGAGAGTGCAAAATGAAAGTTAACGCTTCAGTCAAGCGGATCTGCCGCAACTGCAAGATCATCAAGCGCAAGGGCGTGGTCCGTGTGATCTGCGTCGAGCCGCGTCACAAGCAGCGTCAAGGTTAATTTCGAGGAATAACGAATGGCACGTATTGCAGGGGTCAACGTCCCCAATCATCAGCACACCGTCATCGGCCTGACGGCAATCTATGGCATCGGCCGTACCCGCTCGAAGCAGATCTGCGAATCGACCGGCGTTGCGACCAACAAGAAGGTCAAGGACCTGGACGATAACGAACTGGAAAAGCTGCGTGATGCAGTCGGCAAGTTCGTCGTCGAGGGCGACCTGCGCCGTGAGCTGTCCATGAGCATCAAGCGTCTGATGGATCTGGGCTGCTACCGCGGTATGCGTCACCGCAAGGGCCTGCCGGTCCGCGGCCAGCGCACCCGTACGAATGCGCGTACCCGCAAGGGCCCGCGTAAGGCAGCTCAATCGCTCAAGAAATAATCTAGGAACTGACCATGGCTAAGCAACAAAGCTCGGCGGCTGCTGCCCGCATCCGCAAGAAAGTCAAAAAGAACGTCGCGGAAGGCATCGCACACGTCCACGCATCGTTCAACAACACCATCATCACGATCACCGATCGCCAGGGCAATGCCCTGTCGTGGGCGACGTCCGGCGGCGCAGGCTTCAAGGGTTCGCGTAAATCGACCCCGTTCGCGGCGCAGGTTGCAGCTGAAGCGGCTGGCAAGGTTGCTCAGGAATACGGCGTGAAGAACCTGGAAGTGCGTATCAAGGGCCCGGGCCCGGGCCGTGAGTCGGCTGTGCGCGCGCTGAACAACCTGGGTATCAAGATCACCGAAATCCAGGACGTGACGCCGGTTCCGCACAACGGCTGCCGTCCGCCGAAGCGTCGTCGTATCTAAATACTGCCCGGGCGGCCTGGCCGCCCGTCGCAGCACCGATACGGCTCGCGCCGTGGTGTAAAAGATCGCCGGTGCAGTTAACCCCGAAATGGGTTATACTGCCCGGCTATTGTCGCCTTGGGCCGTCCCGGCACCGAGGTTTTTTGTAAGCCACGTCCGGTCTCATCGAAGAACTGGACTAGCGCCTGTTGCGGGCATCGATTGCATCGCATCCGGGGCGTGATCATCAAAATAAAGGAAGTTTAACGTGGCACGTTATATCGGACCTAAAGCAAAACTGTCGCGCCGTGAAGGCACCGACCTGTTCCTCAAGAGCGCACGCCGCTCGCTCGATTCGAAGTGCAAACTGGACGTCAAGCCAGGCCAGCACGGCGTCAAGTCGGGCCAGCGTACCTCGGACTACGGCAACCAGCTGCGTGAAAAGCAGAAGGTCAAGCGTATCTACGGCGTGCTGGAGCGTCAGTTCCGCCGCTACTTCGCCGAAGCGTCGCGCCGCAAGGGCAACACCGGCGAGACCCTGCTGAAGCTGCTGGAATCGCGTCTGGACAACGTCGTCTACCGCATGGGCTTCGGCTCGACCCGTTCCGAAGCGCGCCAGCTGGTCAGCCACAAGGCCCTGACGGTGAACGGCAACGTCGTGAACATCGCTTCGTACCAGGTCAAGACCGGCGACGTCATCGCCGTCCGCGAAAAAGCCAAGAAGCAGACCCGTATCCTCGAAGCCCTGTCGCTGGCCGACCAGATTGGCTTCCCGAGCTGGGTGTCGGTCGATGCCAAGAAGATGGAAGGCACCTTCCGTACGTTCCCGGAGCGTAACGAGATCGCTGCTGACGTCAACGAAGCGCTGATCGTCGAACTGTACTCGCGTTAATTGACAAATGGAGCGGCGCGCCGCTCCATTTGTCACCCCCGCGCAGGCGGGGGCCCAAGCTCTGCATGCGTCGACGTACCGCTCGCAAACTTGGGTTCCCGCCTTCGCGGGAACGACGGCAGTACCGCAACACCGAATTCGCCTTACCGCCTGCTCGCAGAAGCAGGCGTTTCTACTGATGCCATCAGCCTTATCGGTGTAACGAGCCGAGGGTATTGAAGAGGACACTCATGCAAAATAGTTTGTTGAAGCCACGTATTATTGATGTCGAAACGCTCGGCGCCGGCCACGCGAAAGTCGTGATGGAGCCGTTCGAACGTGGTTATGGTCACACGCTGGGTAACGCGCTGCGCCGCGTCCTGCTGTCGTCGATGATCGGCTACGCGCCGACCGAAGTGACGATCGCCGGCGTCGTGCACGAGTACTCGTCGCTGGACGGTGTGCAGGAAGACGTCGTCGACCTGCTGCTGAACCTGAAAGGCGTCGTGTTCAAGGTGCACAACCGTGACTCCGTGACGCTGACCCTGAAGAAGGAAGGCGAAGGCCCCGTCCTCGCATCGGACATCGACCTGCCGCATGACGTGGAGCTGATCAACCCGGACCACGTGATCGCCCACCTGACCGCCGGCGGCAAGCTGGACATGCAGATCAAGGTCGAAAAAGGCCGCGGCTATGTGCCGGGTAACGTGCGCCGCCTGTCGGAAGACACGAACAAGACCATCGGCCGCATCATCCTGGACGCATCGTTCTCGCCGGTCCGCCGCGTGTCGTATGCCGTGGAATCGGCTCGCGTCGAACAGCGTACCGACCTCGACAAGCTGATCATCAACATCGAGACCAACGGCGTCATCACGCCGGAAGAAGCGATCCGCCAGTCGGCCCGCGTCCTCGTCGACCAGCTGAACGTGTTCGCTGCCCTGGAAGGCACGGAAGCCGCCGCCGAAGCACCGTCGCGCGCACCGCTGGTCGATCCGATCCTGCTGCGTCCGGTGGACGACCTGGAACTGACCGTCCGTTCGGCAAACTGCCTGAAGGCCGAGAACATCTATTACATCGGCGACCTGATCCAGCGTTCGGAAAACGAACTGCTGAAGACGCCGAACCTGGGCCGCAAGTCGCTGAACGAGATCAAGGAAGTCCTGGCTTCCCGTGGTCTGACCCTGGGCATGAAGCTGGAAAACTGGCCGCCCGCAGGTCTGGAAAAGTAATTTGGGGGATCCCGATAAACCTACGGTTTCTCGGGACCCCGATGCTGTAGTGGTCTGCTGAAGTTTTGCAGTTGCTGTACCGTCTGAGACATGTTGTACCAGACGTTTCGATCTGAACCGGCCCGCGCCTCAACGGAGGCGATCGAAGAGCTCGGATTTAAACTTAACTCGAAAGGAAATACCATGCGTCACCGTCACGGCCTTCGCAAGCTGAACCGTACTTCGTCCCACCGCCTCGCCATGCTGCGCAACATGACCGTTTCGCTGCTGCGTCACGAAGCGATCAAGACCACCGTTCCGAAAGCCAAGGAACTGCGCAAAGTCGTCGAGCCGATCATCACCCTGGGCAAGAGCGACACGCTGGCCAACAAGCGCCTGGCCTTCGCCCGCCTGCGCGACCGCGAAATCGTCCAGAAGCTGTTCGCCGAAATCGGCCCGCGCTACAACGCGCGTCCGGGCGGCTACATCCGCATCCTCAAGATGGGCTTCCGCGTTGGCGACAACGCACCGATGGCTTTCGTCGAACTGGTCGACCGTCCGGAAGTCACCTCGGCTGAAGACGCGCCGACCGCCGAGTAATCGCGGTTCGGGCAGCATGAAAAAACCAGGCTTCGGCCTGGTTTTTTTTTGCCTGCAGCGAACGGCGCGTACCCGGTGTACCATGCTGATGCATTGAACCAATATCCCGACCATGTTCCGATTCCCCTTCCTGTCGATCGTGCGCCTGCTGGCCGCGTTGCTGCTGGCCTGCTTCGCCTTCGCTCCCGCGGCCCAGGCCGATGACGACTTCCTGCCGCCCGAACAGGCGTTCAAGTTTTCCGCGCACATGGCGGATGCGCACACGATCGTCGTGAACTATGCGATCGCCGACGGCTACTACATGTACCGCGAGCGCTTCCACTTCACTGCGGCCGGCGCCCGGCTCGGTGAGCCGGCCATCCCGCCCGGCAAAGTCAAGTTGGACGACACGTTCCAGAAGAACGTCGAGACTTATCACCACGGCGTCGAGATCCGCATACCGGTGGACGCCACGGGACCGTTCACGCTGAACGCCAGCGGCCAGGGGTGTGCCGACAAGGGCCTGTGCTATCCACCGCAGGATGCGTCCGTCCAGCTCGCGCCCGGCGGCGGCGAACCGCAGATGAGCGCCGCGCCGGGGCAGTCGTCGCCGCCCGGCCAGAGCACCTTCGCATTCCCGGGCACAGCCGCCTCGCCGGCGCCGCAAGCCGATACGCCCGCGGCACCAGCACCGGCACCGGCACCGTCTCCGGCCGCCAGGCCCGCCGCCGCGCCGTCCGAACTGTCCGGCATCGCCTCGCTGCTGCAGGGCGGCCGCCTGCTCGCCATCGTCCCCGCGTTCATCCTGCTGGGCCTCGGTCTCGCGTTCACGCCGTGCGTGCTGCCGATGGTGCCGATCCTGTCGTCGATCATCGTCGGGGAGGGCGGGCAGGTGCACCGCTCGCGCGGCTTCATGTTGTCGCTCGCGTACTCGCTCGGGATGGCGATCGTCTACACGGCGCTCGGCGTGGCCGCCGGCCTCGTCGGCGAAGGTCTCGCGGCCGCGCTGCAGAATCCTTGGGTGCTCTCGACCTTCGCGCTGTTGATCGCGGCGATGTCGCTGTCGATGTTCGGCGTGTTCCAGCTGCAGGTGCCGGCCGCGCTGCAGACCCGCCTGGCCGGCGCGTCCGGGCGCCAGGCGTCCGGCAAGCTGGCCGGCGTGTTCGTGATGGGCGCCATTTCCGCGCTGATCGTCGGCCCGTGCGTGGCCGCGCCGCTCGCGGGCGCGCTCGTGTACATCAGCCAGACGCGCGACGTCGTCATCGGCGGCGCCGCCCTGTTCGCGATGGCGATCGGCATGAGCATTCCGCTGCTGCTGGTCGGCGTGTCGGCCGGCTCGTTGCTGCCGCGCGCCGGCATGTGGATGGAGGCCGTGAAGCGTTTCTTTGGCGTGCTGATGCTGGCGATGGCCTTGTGGATGGCGGCGCCCGTGCTGCCGGGCCTCGCGCAGATGCTGTTGTGGGCCGCGCTGCTGCTGGGCTATGGCTTTTATCTGCTGCGCGGTCTCGGCAAGCACGGTCACTGGGCCGGCCCGGCGCTCGGCGCGGCGTGCATCGTCCTCGGCGCGGTCCAGCTCGTGGGCGCGGCCAGCGGCGCGCGCGATCCGATTGCGCCGCTGGCCCGCTTCACGGGCGGCGCGCCGGCGCAGCCGCTCGCGTTCACGCGCATCAAGACCGTGGCCCAGCTCGATGCCGCGCTGGCCGCGACGGGCGGCCGCACGGCGCTGCTGGATTTTTATGCGGACTGGTGCGTGTCGTGCAAGGAAATGGAAAAGCTGACCTTCGTCGATCCGGCCGTCAAGGCGCGGCTGGCGAATACGGTCTTGCTGCAGGTGGACGTGACGGCCAACGATGCGGATGACCGCGCGATGCTCAAGCGCTTCGGCCTGTTCGGGCCGCCGGGGATCATCATGTTCGACAAGCAGGGTGCGGAGATCCCGGATAGCCGGGTGATCGGGTATCAGGACACGAACAAGTTCCTGGGGTCGTTAGGCAAACTGCGGTAATCCGTGGCGCCGCGACGCAAACTTGGGCCCCCGCCTGCGCGGGGGCGACGGTTTAAGAGCGGGGGCGACGGTTCAAGGGCCGGGGCCAACGGCTCAAGAGCGGGGGCGACCGTGGATGAATCAGCCCTGCGCGGTGTTGCCGTGGTGCTGCCAGCCGCGGTGCATCCCGCGGCCGTGGCCGAAGTGCGCCGCCTTCTCGTCGAACGTCTTCTTCTGGTCCGTGCTCAGGACCGAATAGAACGTGTTGAGGGCGCCCTGGCGCTGCTCGAGGGCGGCCGTGCGCTGCTTCTGCATGTCGATCATCCTGGCCATGCGTTCCGGTGCCGTCAGGTTGGCCCAAGCGGCGCGATCGTGCTCCCGGTGTGCCGCCGGCTGCATTGAAGCGACGAAGGCGTCCCAGGCGTTTTCCTGGGCCGGCGTGATCTTGAGCGCGTCGTGCAGCTTGGCGATGCGCTGCGCGCGGAACTGGGCGCGCTGTTCCGGCGTCGGTTTCTGGTGTTGCATGCCGTGGCGGGCTGCCGGTGCGGCCTGGTCCGTCGTTTGTGCATGCGCGCCCAGCGCGGCAGCACCCAGGGTCAGCGCGGACAGGGCGGCAAGGAGGTGTTTGCGATAGGTTTTCATCTCGTATCCTAGTCAGGGGTAAACTTGGCAAACGGCCAAACGTTGTCATCGTGCTCCGATCGGCGTTCATCGCGTCGTCTTCGCATGGCGTTCATCATGGCCCCGAGTTGTAAGCGCAGCGTTTCCGGTCTCTCATTCTTTGTATCAATTTGTTTCCCTATCAGATCCATATACAAGCCGATACAAAGTGACTGTTCAGGGCCGCGCCAAGTCGCGATAATGACGACATGGACAATCCATCTACCATCCTGATCGTCGATGACGACCGCGATATCCGCTCGCTGCTGGCCGATTATCTCGAGGCGAACGGCTACCGAGCGCTCGCCGCGGCCGACGGCACCGCCATGTGGAAAATCCTGGACGAGTCGCGTCCGGACCTGATCGTGCTCGACCTGAACCTGCCCGGCGACGACGGCCTCACGCTGTGCCGCAAACTGCGCGCCCATTCGTCCATGCCGGTCATCATGCTGACCGCCCGCAGCGAGCCGCTGGACCGCATCCTCGGCCTGGAAATGGGCGCCGACGATTACCTCCCCAAGCCGTTCGAGCCGCGCGAGCTGCTGGCGCGCATCCGCAGCGTGCTGCGCCGCAGCCACGCGATGCCGCCGACCTCGCAGGCCGAGAACGTGCAGCAGATGAAATTCTCGGGCTGGACGCTCGACCTCACCGCGCGCCACCTCGTCAATCCGCAGGGCGTGATCATCATGCTGTCGGGCGCCGAATTCCGCCTGCTGCGCGTCTTCCTCGAGCACCCCAACCGCGTGCTCAACCGCGACCAGCTCCTGAACCTGACGCAGGGCCGCGACGCCGATCCGTTCGACCGTTCGATCGACATCCAGATCAGCCGCCTGCGCCAGAAGCTCGGCGAGGATGCGCGCATGCCACAGATCATCAAGACCGTCCGCAACGGCGGTTACGTGCTGGCCGGCCAGGTCACGGTGGAGCCGAGCGCGTGAGAGCTTTCCTCGGCTCGATGACGGGCCGCGTGTTTGCGACACTGCTGCTGGGCATCCTGCTGACGGCCGCGCTGACCCAGTTGCTGGCCGACGCCGAGCGCCAGCGCGTCATCGACGAGTTCCGCGACCTGCACATGCTCGACCGCGCCGAGCAACTGATCATGGCCACCGAGATCGTCCCCGAGTCCGCGCGCAAGGCCTATCTCGACGTCGCCAACCGTCCCGGCATGCAGCTCGTCGACGTCGACATCCACCCGGCCGCACTGGCCTCGGCCAATTCCGAATTCGCCCAGGCCCTCGCCGCCCGCATGGGTAAAGGTTATGTGATGCGCTCGCTGGCCGCGCGCCCGGCCGCGTGCTCCACGGCGCGCGACCAGCCCGTCGTGTTCGGCCTGATGCGCATGAAGTGGCGCGGCACGTGCGAAAGCATCAGCGTGCGCCTGCGCGACGGCGACGAGCTCGTGCTGTCCGTGCTGCCGCCGCGCTCGGCCACGTCGCCGCAGCGCACCGATTACACGTGGACCATCTCGATCTTCCTCGTCAGCGTCGCCTTCCTCGCCTACCTCGTGGCAAGGATGACGACGCGGCCGCTGAAGCAGCTGGCGCAGGCGGCGAAAGACCTCGGCAACGACATCAACCACCCGCCGCTCGACCTCACGGGCGCCGACGAGATCCGCCAGGCCAGCGCCGCCTTCAATGCGATGCAGGCGCGCATCCGCCAGTACATTTTCCAGCGCACGCAGATGCTGGCCGCGATCACCCACGACCTGCAGACGCCGCTCACGCGCATGCGCCTGCGCCTGGAAAAAGTCAGCGAACCGGAGCTGCAGGAACGCCTGATCGGCGACCTGTCGGCGATGCAGGCGATGGTGCGCGAAGGCCTCGACCTGGCGCGCAGCATGGATGCGAACGAAGCGATGCAGATGCTGGACCTCGACTCGCTGCTCGATTCCGTCTGCGCCGACGCGGCCGAGAGCTGCCAGCGCGTGACCCTGTCCGGCCATGCCGGCATGGCGCTGCTGGGCCGGCCGATGGACCTGCGCCGCTGCCTCGTGAACCTGATCGACAACGCCGTCAAATACGGTCACGCGGCCAGGGTGAACGTCGACCGCATCAATGGTGCGGCGCGCATCCGCATCCGCGACGCCGGCCCCGGCATCCCGGGCGTCGAGCTGGGGCGTGTGTTCGACCCGTTCTACCGGGTGGAAACGTCGCGTTCGCGCGAATCGGGCGGGACGGGCCTGGGCCTCACCATCGCCCGCAACATCGCCGAGCAGCACGGCGGCAGCATCAGGCTTGCCAATCATCCGGAAGGCGGGCTGGAAGCGACCCTCATGTTGCCGGAATATTACCCGGGCAAGTAAGCCAAAAAATCGCGGTGGCAGAAACAATGCTGTTACACCCGTGTGGGACAATTCTTGCCGGAGACTGGGCCTGTGCGGCCGGCGTCATCCGCATCGCATAAAAGAAATCGGCCGCCCGCCGGCGGCACAGGGAGTGGAATGAACAGCAAAAACATCGCGATCATCGTCGGCATCGCCGTTGCCGTCGGCGCCGGTACGTGGACCGTGAACCATGGATCGGATTCGCATGCCGACGGGGCCGGCGCCCCGGGCGGCAAGGGCAAGGGCGCGCAGCCGCCGGCCGTCGTCAACGTGGTGGCGCCGCAGCGCCAGGACGTGGCCGTCGTGCAGCAGGCCAACGGCACCGTCACGCCGATCCGCACCGTCGACCTGCACCCGCAGACGACGGCCACCATCCGCCAGGTCCACATCAAGGAAGGCCAGTTCGTCAAGGCGGGAGAGCTGATGTTCTCGCTCGACGACCGTGAAGACCGCGCGAACCTCGACAAGGCCCAGGCCCAGGTGGAGCGCGACCGCGCGTCGCTGGCCGACCTCGAGCGCCAGTTCAAGCGCAGCCAGGATTTGTTTGCCCAGCATTTCATCGCCCAGAGCGCCGTCGACACCCTGCGCGCCCAGGTCGACCAGGCCCACGCCACCTTGCAGGCCGACGTCGCGGCCGCGCGTGCGAGCAGCGTCACGACCAGCTACACGGCAATCCGCGCGCCGATGGCCGGCCGCGTGGGCGGCATCAATGTGTATCCGGGCAGCCTCGTGCAGCCGGCGACGTCGCTCACGACGATCACCCAGCTGGACCCGATCACCGTCGCGTTCACCCTGCCGGAAGCCAGCCTGCCGGCGCTGCTGGCGGCGCAGAAGCGCGGCAAGGTCGACGTGGAAGCACTGCCGGGCGCGGGCCTGGCCCCGGTCAAGGGCCAGCTGAGCTTCGTCGACAACACGGTCGACCCGACGGCCGGCACGATCAAGGTGAAGGCCGAGTTCGACAATCGCGAGACGACCTTGTGGCCCGGCCAGTACGTGAACACGAAGGTCATCGTGCAGACGCTGAAGGATGCCGTCGTGATCCCGCAGAACGCCATCATCACCAATGCCCAGGGCACGTTCGTGTACGTGCTCGAGAAGGACCACGCCGCGCGCCTCGTGCCCGTGCAGCGCGTGTACGGTGCCGGCCTCGATGCCGCCGTCAGCGGCCTCGCCGGCAGCGAACAGATCATTACCGAGGGCAAGCAGAACGTGCGCCCGGGCGCCAAGGTGCGCCTCGCATCCGAGTTGAGCAAGGGCGGCGGCAAAGGCAGCGACAACGGGAAGACCGTCCACGTCGCCGACAAGGGCTGATCCATGAATCTGTCCGAACTGTGCATCCGCCGGCCCGTGATGGTCGTGCTGCTGTCGATCAGCCTGATCCTGGTCGGCGTCCTGGCGTATTCCCACATCCCCGTCGCGGCGCTGCCCAGCTATAACACGCCGGTCATCAACGTCAACGCCAACCTGGACGGGGCCAGCCCCGAGACGATGGCGTCGTCGGTCGCGCTGCCGCTCGAAAAGCAGTTCTCGACCATCGCCGGCATCAACCTGATCACGTCGACGAGCACCCAGGGCAACACGTCGCTGACGCTGGAATTCGACCCGTCGATCGACGTCAACGCCGCCGCCGTCGACGTGCAGGCCGCGCTGCTCGCCGCGCAGCGCCAGCTGCCGCAGGAAATGACGACGATGCCGTCGTACCGCAAGGTCAACCCGGCCGACGCGCCCGTGCTGTTCATGACGATGACGTCGCCGTCGATGAATCTGTCGGAGCTGAACGACTACGCCGAGAACCTCGTGTCGCCGGCGATCTCGACGTTGCCGGGCGTCGCCCAGGTGTCCGTCAACGGCGGCAAGCGCTTCGCCGTGCGCGTGCGCGCGAAGACCGACCTCATGAATGCCCGCAACATCACGATGGACGAGCTGGCAACGGCGCTGCGCTCGGCCAACTCGAATTCCGCGCTGGGCATCCTCGACGGCCCGCAGCAGACGCTGACCATCCAGGGCCCGGCCCAGATGATGAAGGCGGCCGATTTCGAGAACCTGATCGTCGCCACCCGCGACAACCTGCCGGTGCGCCTGAAGGACGTGGCCACCGTCGAAGACAGCTACCAGTCGACCCGGGCCTTCGGCGCCTACAACGGCGAGCGCGCCATCGTGCTGCTCGTGCAGCGCCAGCCGAACGCCAACACGGTCGAAGTGGTCGACGGCGTGCGCCGCCTGCTGCCGCGCTTCCAGTCGCAGCTGCCGGCGTCCATCAAGATCAACCTCGTCAACGACCGCTCCCGCTCGATCCGCGAGGCGATCCACGACGTCAACTTCACGCTGGCGCTGACCGTGGGCCTCGTCGTGCTCGTGATCTTTTTGTTCCTGCACCGCGCGTCGGCCACGTTCATCCCCGCCGTCACGATGCCGATCTCGCTGCTGGGTGCCCTCAGCCTGCTGTTCTGGCTCGGCTACAGCATCGACAACATCTCGCTGCTGGGCATCACGCTCGCCGTCGGCCTCGTCGTCGACGATGCGATCGTCGTGCTGGAAAACATCGTGCGCCACATCGAGATGGGCAAGAAGCCGATGCGCGCCGCGCTCGACGGCTCGCGCGAGATGGGTTTCACGATCGTGTCGATTTCCGTGTCGCTGGTTGCCGTGTTCATCCCGATCTTCTTCATGCCGGGCGTGATCGGTTTGCTGTTCCACGAATTCGCCGTGATCGTCGGCCTCGCGATCCTCGTGTCGGCCGCCGTGTCGCTGACGCTCGTGCCGATGCTGGCCTCGCGGTTGTTGCCGGCGCACGGGCACGACCACACGGAAGAGAAGAGCTTCATCGGCCGCCACTTCGAGGCCGCGTTCACGACCGTGCGCGACACCTACGAAAAGACGCTCGACGTCGCGCTGAAGCACCGCGTCGTCGTGCTGATCGTCGCGTTCGGCACGTTCGCGCTGACCGTCGTGCTGTACACGACCATCCCGAAAGGTTTCTTCCCCGAGGAAGACATCGGCCAGCTGCGCGTCACGACGGAAGCGGCCGAGGACATCTCGTCGTCCGCGATGGTCGTGCTGCAGACCAAGGTGGCGCAGGTGATCCAGGACGATCCGGCCGTGCAGGACGTCACGTCGTTCTCGGGCGGCGGCAACAACGGCCGCATGTTCATCGTGCTGAAACCGCGCACCCAGCGCGACAAGATGCCGCAGGTGGTCGACCGCCTGCGCAAGGCCACGCACAAGATCCCCGGCGTCAACGTCTACATGGCGCCGGTGCAAAACCTGCAGCTGGGCGGTCGCCCGAGCAAGGCCCGCTACCAGTACACGCTGCAGAGCGTGTCGGGCGCGGACATCAGCCAGTGGGCCAATGAGTACATGGAGCGCATGCGCAACAACCCGCTGTTCCGCGACGTCACCAGCGATACGCAGGACAAGGGCCTGCAGGCCAAGCTCGACATCGACCGCGACAAGGCCAACCTGCTGGGCGTGCAACTGGGCGACATCCGCACGGCGCTGTACGCGGCATTCGGCGAGCGCCAGGTGTCGACGATCTACTCGAGCGCGGCCAGCTATTACGTGATCCTGGAAACGGCGAACGAGGACCGCCAGTTCGAGGACGCGCTGGCGCGCCTGTCCGTGCGCAGCAAGACGGGCCAGCTCGTGCAACTGTCCAGCGTGGCCACCGTCAAGCGCACCGTCGGCCCCATCGCCGTCAACCACCAGGGCCAGTTGCAGGCGATCACGCTGTCGTTCAACCTGGCGCCGGACGCGCCGCTCGGCGACGCCACGGCCGCCATCGAACAGATGGGCCGCGACATGAAACTGCCCGCGTCCATCATCACGAAATACGGCGGCGACGCGGCCGTGTTCCAGGACTCGCAGTCGAGCCAGCTGATCCTGATCGTCGCGGCCGTCGGCGTGATCTACGTGCTGCTCGGCGTGCTGTACGAAAGTTTTATCCACCCGATCACGATCCTGGCCGGCCTGCCATCCGCCGCGGTGGGCGCGCTGCTGACCTTGCGCCTGTTTAATCTCGACCTGACGATGATCGCCATCATCGGCATCCTGATGCTGATCGGCATCGTCAAGAAGAACGCGATCATGATGATCGACTTCGCCCTCGACGCCCAGCGCAACCGGGGATTGAGCCCGGACCAGGCGATCCGCGAAGCCTGCATCCTGCGCTTCCGCCCGATCGTGATGACGACCCTGGCCGCGCTGATGGGCGCGCTGCCGATCGCCCTGGGCCTGGGCGCCGGCGCCGAGCTGCGCCAGCCGCTGGGCCTGGCCGTGTGCGGCGGCCTGATCTTCTCCCAGGTGATCACGCTGTACATCACGCCCGTGATCTACCTCTACCTCGACAAATACAGCGGCAGCGGTCCGATGACCGATACGCAGCTCGTCGAGATGGAGCACGCGCCGAAGGTCGTGCTCAGCAAGGTGGCCTGAAAAACACCGTCGTCCCCGCCTTCGCGGGGACGACGGGTGATGTGAAATAACGGCATAATCCGTTTCACATCGACCGATTCCTCAGCGCAAGGTTGATACACACTGTAACAACCATTAAGCTACCCAGCTTGTAAGCTCATTACAGATGCTTAACAGCGCGTGCGCAGGGAAACCAAACCGGTTAGACTGCGCCTCGTCAATATCTTTTTACTGGCTCCTGTCCGGGGGCGTTCATTATCTTGCGTGACCATTCCCATATGCCGATGGAAGACAGCGATGTCTGCGTACATTGCGGCCAGCCGTTGCCTGGACGGAAAGTGGTCATCTATGGACAAAAGGGCCCGAACCGCACCGGTATCGCGCTCACGATCGCACTGCACCTGCTGCTCGTGCTCATCTGGCTGGTCCAGCCGAAGTCGGAACACCATGCGCCGCCGAAATCCGGCGAAGCCATCGTCTGGTTGCCGCCCTTGAAACCGAACAAGCCGGCCGCCAAGCCGGCCGAGCAGGCGCCCAAGAAAACAGCGAAGTCGGCCCCAACGAAGCCCACGCCGCGCGTGACGAAGATCCAGCGCCTGCCGAACACGATTACCTTGCCGCACGAAAAGCCGGTCGAGGAAAAACCGCAGCCGACCAAGGAAGAGGCCAAGGCGCCGCCGCAGGAAGTCGACATGCAGGCCTATATCGACGCCCAGCGCAAGCGCCGCGGCGCTCCGGCCCAGACGGACCAGGCCGAGGAAAGCGAAGCGGCGCGCGGCAACCGCAATGCCCTCGCCAACATCGCCGCCATCAACGGCCGCGGCGGCCAGGACCCGAACGAGACGGGCGGGGTGTTCAGCGTCACCAACAAGACGTTCAGCACGGCCGACCTGAAATTCCGCGGCTGGAACCCGAACTTCAAACGCCGCTGGCTGACGGCCGTGACGGTCGAGCGCGGCAGCGAACCGGATATCGAGACGGCGATCGTCAAGAAGATGATCGAGCTGATCCGCAAGGAAAAGACCGGCGACTTCGAGTGGGAATCGCACCGCCTGAACCGCGTGGTCACGTTGTCGGCGCGGCCGCAGGATACACAGGAGCTGATGAACTTCCTGTTCAAGGAAATGTTCCCGGAATACAAGCCGCCGCGCTGATCGGGCACCGAGCCCGGCATGATGGCGTCGCGACGGACGCATCTGGTGGGCTCGGGGAGCCCACCTACGGCAATCGATGGACGTAGGGTGGGCACCCCGTGCCCACCATGCACACGCCCCGACAAAAAACCGCGCCTCGGCGCGGTTTTTCTTTACGCCGCCGCCTTCAGGCGCCGCGCCACGTCCATCGCGAAATAGGTGAGCACCCCATCCGCCCCCGCGCGCTTGAACGACATCATGGTTTCCATGATGACCTTGTCCGGATCGAGCCAGCCGTTCTGGAACGCCGCCTGCAGCATCGCGTACTCGCCGCTGACCTGGTAGGCGAAGGTCGGCACCTTGAACTCGTCCTTCACGCGGCGCACGACGTCCAGGTAGGGCATGCCCGGCTTGACCATCACCATGTCGGCGCCTTCCGCGATGTCCAGCGCCACTTCGCGCAGTGCTTCGTCGCTGTTGGCGGGGTCCATCTGGTAGGTGTTCTTGTCGGCCTTGCCCAGGTTGGCGGCCGAGCCCACGGCTTCGCGGAACGGGCCGTAGTAGCCCGACGCGTACTTGGCCGAGTAGGCCATGATGCGCGTGTGAATGAATTCCTTGTCTTCCAGCGCCACGCGGATCGCGCCGATGCGGCCGTCCATCATGTCCGACGGGGCCACGATGTCGACGCCGGCTTCGGCCTGGGCCAGCGCCTGCCGCGTCAGCATGGCGATCGTCTTTTCGTTGACGATGTAGCCGTTCTCGTCCGGCAGGCCGTCCTGGCCGTGGGTCGTGTACGGGTCGAGCGCGACGTCGGTCATGATCCCGAGTTGCGGGAAGTGGCGCTTCAACGCGCGCACGGCGCGCGGCACGAGGCCTTCCGGGTTCGTCGCTTCGATGCCGTCATACGTCTTCAGCGCCGCGTCGACGACGGGGAACAGCGCGAGCACGGGGATGCCCAGGGCGACGGCTTCCTCGGCCACCTTCAGCAGCAGGTCGACGGAGACGCGTTCCACGCCCGGCATCGACGCCACCTGCTGGCGCTGGTTCTGGCCGTCGAGGATGAACACGGGGTAGATCAGGTCGGACGGCGTGACGACGTTTTCGCGCATCAGGGCGCGCGAGAACGGGTCGCGGCGCATGCGGCGCATGCGCACGGCGGGGTATTGCGACGGCGTGATGATCGGCATGTCGGTTCCTGAAAATTATTGTTCGGAATCGGCCGGGAGCGGGTCGTCTTCCAGGCCGAACAGTTCAATGATCTTGTCGTTGGCTTCGTCGATGCCGATGCGCTTGAGCGCCGAGAACAGCTGGACGGTGAACGGAAAACCGTTGCCGTCCTCGTCGACATAGCTGTCCAGCACCTGCTGCGCCTGGCGCAGGGCGTTGACGGATTCGTTGCGATTGAGCTTGTCGACCTTCGTGAGGATGCAGTGGATCGGCTTGCCCGTCGGGGCGAACCATTCCAGCATCTGGATGTCGAGCTCGGTGAACGGGCGGCGCGAGTCCATGATCAGGACGAGCGCGGCCAGCTGTTCCCGGCGCTGCACGTAGTCGCCCAGCAGCCTTTGCCAGTGCAGCTTGGCGTCGCCCGACACCTCCGCGTAGCCATAGCCCGGCAAGTCGACGAGCAGGCCCTGGATCTCCTCGACGTTGGTCGGGTCCTTGCGGTGCATCGCGACGTGGGCGCCGCCGATCGAAAAGAAATTGATGTGCTGCGTACGGCCGGGCGTCTTGGACGCGAAGGCCAATCCCTTCTGGTTCGTCAGGATATTAATCGCCGTCGATTTGCCCGCATTGGACCGGCCGGCGAAGGCGATTTCCGGCACCTGGGTCTTGGGAAGATCCCGCAACTGGTTGACGGTCGTGAAAAAACGGGCTTGCCAGAGTTTGGACATGAGGGAAGTGAAGCGAAAAAGACAACGCAGGTGAGGGCAGGAAACAAAGGCTATTGTACAATAGGGAGTTACCTGTCGTCGGCGAGCCTGAAGGTCCGACCGTCGGCGCGGGAGCACGAGCATGACCGCTGCACTGTAACTGCAACTGCAAGACAGGCCCCCGGGCCTCGAATCTCTTTGACTTTTTCAGGGTGCTTGAATGAATCGTGTGTTCCAACCGGCCGCATGCGCGGCGATCGTGAAGTCCTTGCTGGCCAGTTTCCTCCTCGTGGGCAGCGCTCTTGCCGCGGACGCGGCCCCTGCGCCCGCGGCTGCCGCCAAGGCCGATCCGGCCAAGGGCGGTTCCCTCTACGACACCGGCGACAATGCCCGCGGCCTGCCGGCCTGCGCGTCGTGCCACGGCGCCGGCGGCAATTCGACCATCAACACCAACCCCAGGCTGGCCGGCCAGATCGACACGTACCTCCACAAGCAGCTCGTCGACTTCACAACGCCGGCCCGCAACCAGCCCATCATGACGACGTACGCCAAGATGCTGAGCGACGACGAAAAGAAAAACATCGCCGCCTACCTCGCCGCGCAGCAACCCAAGCAGGGCGCGGCGCGTAACAAGGACACGCTGGAACTGGGCCGCAAGATTTATCGTGGCGGCATCGCGGACCGCGGCGTGGCCGCCTGCGCCAGCTGCCACGGCGCCACCGGCGCGGGCCTGCCGGCCCAGTATCCGCGCCTGGCGGGCCAGCACCAGGATTACACCGTCACCCAGCTGCAGGCGTTCAAGAGCGGCGCGCGCAGCAACAGCCCGCAGATGGCCACGCTGGCCAAGCGCCTGTCGGACGATGAAATGAAAGCCGTCGCGGATTACATCGCCGGCCTGAAGTAATGGCTGGTATTGCTGGTCCCGGATAATCGAGCCGACTGAATCGGCCTAAAATAAACAACCGGCGGAAACAACAGGGAAGGGCGACCGTGCAAGCGGGGCGCCCTTTTGTTGTATCCTCGTCGGTTGTGTCGTAAATGAAAGTAGCAGAGGCTATGAGCACCACCGGAATTGAACTGAAGACGCGCCGGCGCGGCGTGGCCGACGCGGTCGAATTGCTGTCCTCGATGCGTTTCGCGATCACTCTGCTGGTCACGATCGCGATTGCCGCCATCATCGGCACCATCATGCAGCAGGACCGCGCCATGTCGGATTACGTGAACCAGTTCGGTCCGTTCTGGTTCGAGGTGTTCCGTAAAGTGGGCCTGTACACGGTCTATTCGGCCTGGTGGTTCCTGCTGATCCTCGGTTTCCTGATCGTCTCGACGAGCTTGTGCATCGCGCGCAATGCGCCGAAATTCATGCGCGACATGCGCAGCTGGCGCGATTCTGTGCGCGAGGAATCGCTGCGCAACTTCCACCATCGGACCGAATGGACGGCCCCGCTGGACATGGTCCCGCTGGCCCAGCAGACCGCGTCCCGCCTCGTCGACGCCGGCTACCGGACGAAGATGGTCGACAAGCCGGGCGGCGTGCTCGTCGCCGCGAAAAAGGGCGCCGCCAACAAGTTCGGCTATATCTTCGCGCACACGGCCATCATCGTGATCCTGCTGGGCGGGCTGCTCGATTCGAACCTGCCCATCCGCTTCCAGGAATGGTTCATGGGCAAGACGCCGTATGCCGGCACGGGCCTGATCTCGGCCATCGCGCCGCAGCACCGCCTCGGCCTCGGCAACCCTACGTTCCGCGGCAATACCATGATTCCCGAAGGCCAGGCCAGCGATACGGCATTGCTGCAGCAGGCCGACGGCGTGCTCGTGCAGGACCTGCCGTTCACGATCGAGCTGAAAAAATTCATCATCGATTTCTACACGACGGGCATGCCCAAGCTGTTCGCCAGCGAAGTCGTGATCCGCGACCACGAGACGGGCAAGGCGTTCCCCGCCACCATCAAGGTCAACCAGCCGCTGATCTACCGCGGCGTCGCCGTCTACCAGTCCAGCTTCGACGATGGCGGTAGCAAGCTCAAGTTGACGGGCTGGCCGATGGCGGGCACGGGCGACAAATCGTTCGCCATCGAGGGAGAAGTCGGCAATGCGACCGAACTGAAGCAGGGCACCGACGCGTACTCCGTCGAGTGGTCGGGCTTCCGGGCGTTCAACGTCGAGAACACGAGCCAGAACAACGATGCGCGGGCCGTCGCGAAGGGCAAGAGCTTCGAGGATCAGTTTGCCCAGACCTTGTCCCGGCACACGGGCTCGGCCGCCAAGAACACCGGCAACAAGGACCTCAAGAACGTTGGCCCCAGCGTGCAATACAAGCTGCGCGACAAGACGGGCCAGGCACGCGAATTCCTGAACTACATGCAGCCCGTGACCCTGGAAGGCAGCCAAGTGTTCCTGGCCGGCGTGCGCGCCAACCCGTCCGACCCGTTCAGCTTCATGCGCATCCCGGCCGACGACGCGCACGGCGTGCGCGAATGGATGCGCCTGCGCGCCGCGCTCGCCGACCCGTCGCTGCGCGAACAAGCGGCGCGCCGCTATGCCGCGCGCGCATTGCCGCCGGGCGATGCGAGCGGGAGCCTCGCCACGCAATTGCAGGAATCGGCCGCCAAGACGCTGGCGATTTTTGCCGGCGACGGCAACCAGGGCGGTTATCTGGCCGTCTCGAAATTCCTCGAGCGCATCCCCGCGGCCGAGCAGGAAAAGGCGGCGACCGTATTCATGAAGATGCTCAATGGCGCCATGTGGGAGCTGTGGCAGGCTGCGCGTGCGCGCGACGGCGACGCGCCCGTGACGCCGACCGAGACCCACGGCCGCTTCCTGCAACAGGCGACGAACGCGCTGTCCGACAGCTTTTTCTATGGCGCGCCCGTGTACCTGGCGCTGGACGACTTCAAGGAGGTCAAGGCCTCGGTGCTGCAGGTGACGCGTTCGCCGGGCAAGAAAGTGGTCTACGTGGGGTGCCTGCTGCTGGTGCTGGGCATTTTTTCGATGTTCTACATCCGCGAGCGCCGCATCTGGGTGTGGGTGAAGCCGGCGCCGGACGGCGGCGCGCACGCGCTGATGGCCATGAGCACGCAACGCAAGACGCTCGATTTCGAGCGGGAATTCGACGACCTGAAGAACAAACTGCCGCAATCGGCGTAAGCTTGGAAAAGCAAGCAACAAAGGAGACACCCATGGACATTTCATCGCAAACGCATGCCGCCGGTGTACCGGACCGGGGCGCGTACACCCGGCCCCCCGGCTTCTTCAAGCGCCTGACGGCCGTCGACTGGCTGTTCGGCGCCGGCTTGCTGGCCGCCGCGCTGTTCGCACTGCACCGCTTCGGCGCCTATATGGACGTCTACGAGCAGGCGATCCTCGTGCTGGCCGCGCCCGTGTTCGCCTTCGTCGGCTGGACGTTCAAGCCGGTACGCTGGCTGATGCCGCTCGTGGCCCTGCTGGCGCTGTGGGCCGTGCAGCTGTACGGCGGCTCGCTCGATGCCGCCAACCAGAAATTCTTCCTGAAATACATGTTGTCGAGCCAGTCCGCGATCCTGTGGATGAGCGCGATGTTCGTGTTCTCGACCGCATTTTATTGGCTCGGCCTGCTCACGCGCTCGCCGTTCGGCGGCAGCGTCGGCTCCAAGCTGTGCTGGGCCGCCGTCGTGCTGGGTTTTACGGGCATGATGGTGCGCTGGTACGAGTCTTACCTGATCGGCGCGGACGTCGGGCACATCCCCGTGTCGAACCTGTACGAAGTGTTCATCCTGTTCTCGATGATCACGGCGCTGTTCTACCTGTACTACGAACAGCGCTATAAAACGCGCCAGCTGGGACCGTTCGTGCTGCTCGTGATCTCGGCCGCCGTCGGCTTTTTGCTGTGGTACACGGTCGCGCGCGACGCCGCCGAGATCCAGCCGCTCGTGCCCGCGCTGCAGAGCTGGTGGATGAAGATCCACGTGCCCGCCAACTTCATCGGCTATGGCACGTTCTCGCTCGCGGCGATGGTTGGCGCGGCCTATCTGCTGAAGTCGCACGGCATCCTCGCCGACCGCCTGCCGCCACTGGAATTGCTGGACGACGTCATGTACAAGGCCATCTCCGTCGGCTTCGCGTTCTTCACCGTCGCCACGATCCTGGGCGCGCTGTGGGCGGCCGAGGCCTGGGGCGGCTACTGGTCGTGGGACCCGAAAGAGACGTGGGCGCTGATCGTCTGGCTGAACTACGCGGCCTGGCTGCACATGCGTTTGATGTCTGGCCTGCGCGGCCGCGCGGCGGCGTGGTGGGCCCTCATCGGCCTCGTCGTGACGACGTTCGCCTTCCTCGGTGTGAACATGTTCCTGTCGGGGCTCCACTCGTACGGCAAGCTGTAATATGTCCGTTTATGTCGGTAGGCGGCATTTGGTAACAAATGGCCGCCTGGACGACCCGCGGCCGGCAGATGGTGTAACGTTGATATGTCGCGCGAAACACTATTTACTGCCGGAGTCGCCATGTTGATCAGAAAAAATCCGAACGGCATCGATTTGCCGTTCCCGTCCGAAATCACGCCGCGCGAGGTCTACGAAGGCCGCCGCGCCTTCCTCGCCAAAGTCGCGGCAACCGCCGTGGCCGGTTCTTCGTTGTGGGAAATGGCTAACCGCGAAGCCTTCGCGCAAGGCACGGTGCAAAAGCTGCCGGCCACGCGTAATCCGGCATTCTCGACGAACGAAAAGCAGACCCCGTTCGAGGACGCCACCCACTACAATAATTTCTACGAATTCGGCACCGACAAGGCCGACCCGGCCGCCAATGCGCACACCTTGCGCACGCGGCCGTGGACCGTGCAGATCGAAGGCGAAGTCAAGAAGCCGATGACGCTCGACCTCGACCGCCTGGTGAAACTGGCGCCGCTGGAAGAACGGATTTATCGGCTGCGCTGCGTCGAGGGCTGGTCGATGGTGATCCCGTGGGTCGGCTATTCGCTCGCCAGCCTCATCCGGCAAGTCGAGCCGACCGGCAATGCGAAATACGTCGAATTCACGAGCCTGGCCGACCGCAGCCAGATGCCGGGCGTGCGCAGCCGCGTGCTCGATTGGCCGTACATCGAAGGCTTGCGCATGGACGAGGCCATGCATCCGCTCGCCTTGCTCACGGTCGGCATGTACGGGCAGGTGCTGCCGAACCAGAACGGCGCGCCCGTGCGCATCGTCGTGCCGTGGAAATACGGCTTCAAGTCGGCCAAATCCATCGTCAAGATCCGCTTCGTGCGCGACCAGCCGCGCACCGCGTGGAACGGCATCGCGCCCGACGAATACGGTTTTTATTCGAACGTGAATCCGAACGTCGACCACCCGCGCTGGTCGCAGGCGTCGGAACGGCGCATCGGCGAAGGCGGGCTGTTTACGCCCAAGCGCAAGACGCTGATGTTCAACGGCTATAACGAGGTCGCCTCGCTGTACACGGGCATGGACCTCAAGAAGAATTTCTGAGCGGGCCCGCCATGGTTTTCAACCCGACTCCGAAGCAGTTCAAGGCGCTCAAGCTCGTCATCTTCGTGCTGGCGCTGCTGCCGTTCCTGCGCATGGTGTGGCTGACCGCGCAAGGCGTGCCCGTCGATCCCGTCGAGTTCCTTACGCACGGCAGCGGCGACTGGGCGCTGTACCTGCTGTGCGCCACGCTCGCCGTCACGCCGCTGCGCCGGCTGACGGGCTGGAACTGGCTCGTCCGGCTGCGCCGCATGATCGGTTTATACACGTTCTTCTACGCGTTCATGCACTTCACGACCTTCCTGTGGTTCGACCATTTCTTCGACGTGGCCGCCATGTGGAAGGACGTGCTCAAGCGGCCGTTCATCACGGTGGGCTTCGCCGCCTTCGTGCTGCTCATCCCGCTGGCCGCGACGAGCACGACTGCGATGATCAAGCGCCTGGGCCGCAACTGGGCCCGGCTGCACAAGCTGATTTACCTGATCGCGCCGCTGGCGATCCTGCATTACTGGTGGATGAAGGCGGGCAAGCACAACTTCGAGCAGCCCATCGTCTGGGGCAGCGTCGTCGCCGTGCTCCTGCTGCTGCGCGTGTGGTGGAGCGTGGGCCGCCCGGCCATCCGCACCGAGAAACGTCCTGCGCCTGCATCCGTGCGATCATGATCGGAGACGCTAATGCATACTATCTGACATGAAATGGCCCCTAGCGCTCGTGATCGTCGTGGTCCTGGCCCTCGTGCTCGTTTTCGGCATGGGGCGGCCGCGCTATGACTCGCTCGAGCGCTGTCTCGACCTCGGGGGCCGGTGGAATGAGCAGGCCGCCGCGTGCGCGGCGCAGATGTGGCCGGATGACCGGTCACGGGGGCGGGAATAATGGGTGTGATTCGGGCGCATGGTGGGCGGGCACCCCGTGCCCGCCACGAACCACCGATTGTTTGACGATCGTTTCGAGTACGTAGGGTGGGCACCCCGTGCCCACGCGAATCGTGCCGATCAACGAACGATGGTCTCGAGCGCAAACAACTCCGCCGGATTCTCGCGGCGACGGATCACGTGCACTTTATCGCCATCGACGAGCACCTCGGCCGCGCGGCCGCGCGTGTTGTAGTTCGAGGCCATCGTGAACCCATACGCGCCGGCCGCCATCATGGCCAGCACGTCGCCCGGCTCCACAGCCAGGTCGCGGTCGCGCGCGAGCCAGTCGCCCGATTCGCACACGGGGCCGACGAGGTCATAGGTGACGGCAGCGCCGGCGCGCTGCACGACCGGCTTGACGTCCATCCAGGCCTGGTACAGGGTCGGGCGCGCCATGTCGTTCATGGCGGCGTCGACGACGCAGAAATTCTTTTCCTCGCCCGGCTTCAGGAATTCGACGGACATCAGCAGCACGCCCGTATTGCCGACGATCGAGCGGCCCGGCTCGAAAATCACCTTGAGCGGACGCCCGTCGTGCTTCTCGGCGCGCCAGGCATCCACGCGCGCGAACACGCGCTCGACGTAATGGGCGATCGGCACCGGTGACGATTCGCCCGTGCCGTAGTCGATGCCCAGGCCGCCGCCCACGTCCAGGTGGTGGATGTGGATGCCCTCACTGGCCAGCGTGTCGATCAGCTCGATCAGCTTGTCCAGCGCTTCCAGCAGCGGGGCGTCGTCCAGCAGTTGCGAGCCGATGTGGCAATCGATGCCGACGACGTCCAGGTGCGGCAGTTGCGCCGCCGTGCGGTAGGTCGCCAGCGCATCCGAGAACGCGACGCCGAACTTGCTGGCCTTCAGGCCGGTGGCGATGTACGGGTGGGTCTTGGCGTCGACGTTCGGGTTCACGCGCAGCGAGACGGGCGCGCGCTTGCCCATGCGGCCGGCGACCTCGTTGATGCGGTGCAGCTCCGGGATCGACTCGACGTTGAAGCACAGGATGCCTTTTTCCAGTGCCAGCGCGATCTCGGCCGCGGTCTTGCCCACGCCCGAGAAGATGACCTTGCCCGGGTCGCCGCCGGCGGCGATCACGCGCAGCAGTTCGCCGCCCGAGACGATGTCGAAGCCGGCGCCTTCGCGCGCCAGCAGGTCGAGGATGGCGAGGTTGGAGTTTGCCTTCATCGCATAGCAGACCAGGGCATCGCGGCCCGCGCACGGGCGCGCGTAGCCGGCGAAGTTGTCCAGCAGCTGGGCTTTCGAATAGACGTAGGTCGGGGTGCCGTGTTCCGTGGCGATGCTGGACAGGGGAACGCGTTCGGCGTGCAGCACGCCGTCTTGATAAGTGAAGTGAGACATGGAATCGGTGCTTACTGTTGGGTGGCCGGCGGGGGCTGGTTGGGCGCCTCGGTATTGTTCGCGTTCGAGCCGGCGGCGGGGACCGTCACGCCGGCGGCGGGGGCCGGGGGCGAGATCTGGACCGCCGGCGCGCTGTTTGCTCCGCTGGTGTTCTTGGTGCCGGTCGCGGCCGCGTTGGTGTTCGCGGCCGGGATCCGGGCGGGCGGCTTGGGCATGGTGAGCGGGCCGGTCTGGCCGCAGGCCGACAGCGCCATCAGGGTCGCCAGGCTTGTCAGGAGCGCAAATGGGGACTTCACGTTTAGAATCACGGTTTGATTAGCAGACCTTGGAGTGTAGCATGACCGAATCCGAATTTTTGGCCCTGGCCGAGTCCACCCTGAACGAGATCGAACAGGCGTTCGACCGCCTGTTCGAGCAGGATATCGTCGACGTCGAGTGCAAGCGCAGCGGCAACGTGCTCGAGATCGAGTTCGTCGACAACGGCTCGAAGATCATCGTCAACAGCCAGGCGCCGTTGCAGGAAATGTGGATCGCGGCGCGCGCCGGCGGTTTCCACTACAAGCGCGTGGGCGATGAGTGGCGCAATACGCGCAACGACACGGAGTTCTTCACGTCCTTGTCCGATTTCGCCACGGAGCAAGGCGGGGCGCCGGTCAAGTTGCGCTGACGATATCGGATGCGCATGGTGGGCGGCCTCCGCCCACCATCACGCCGCGTATCCGTGAATTAAAACAATTCGTTGCGCACGGCGTCGCGCGATTTCTGCTCGGCCGCCGGCTGCGCCGGCCCCACGTCGAGCGATTGCACCCCCGTGCCCGGCGGATTCTCGGCGTAATAGAATTCGTCGCCGTACTGCACGAGGCCAGGCGGGACCGGGCGCTCGACCACCGGCTCGTTCTTGAGCGCCTTCTGCATGAAGCCGATCCAGATCGGCAGCGCCAGCCCGCCGCCCGTTTCCCGGTTGCCCAGGTTGCGCGGCTGGTCGTAGCCGATCCACGCGATGCCCACCAGGTGCGGCTGGTAGCCGGCGAACCAGGCGTCGATCGAATCGTTCGTCGTCCCCGTCTTGCCCGCGATGTCCGGGCGCTTCAGGATCTGCTGGGCCTTGGCCGCCGTGCCGTAGCGGGCCACGTCCTTGAGCATGCTGTCCATCAGCCACGCGTTGCGCTCGTCGATGACGCGGTTGGCGTCGACGCCGGCGCGGTCCGGACGCGCTTCCGACAGCACCTTGCCGTCCGCGTCCGTCACCTTGGAGATGATGTAGGGGCTGATGCGGTAGCCGCCGTTGGCGAACACGGAATAGGCGCCGGCCATCTGCAGCGGCGTCGTCGCGCCCGCGCCCAGCGCCAGGGTCAGGTAGGGCGGGTTCTTGTCCGGGTCGAAGCCGAAGCGCGTCGCGTATTCCTGGCCGTAGCGGGCGCCGATCTTGTTCAGGATCCGGATCGAGATCATGTTCTTCGACTTGGTCAGGCCGCGCCGCATCGTCATCGGGCCTTCGTACTTGTTGTCGTAGTTCTTCGGTTCCCACGCCTGGCCGCCCGTCGACCCGGCGTCGAACGAGATCGGCGCGTCGTTGATGACGGTCGCGGGCGAGAAGCCGCGTTCCAGCGATGCCGAATAGATGAACGGCTTGAACGAGGACCCCGGCTGGCGCCATGCCTGCGTGACGTGGTTGAACTTGCTGCGGTTGAAGTCGAAGCCGCCGACCAGCGCGCGGATCGCGCCGTCGTCCGGTGTGACCGCGATGAAGGCCGATTCCACTTCCGGCAGTTGCGTGATGTTCCACGACGAGCCGCCGTCCTGCGTCACGCGGATGACGGCGCCGCGGCGCACGCGCCGGGTCTCGGCCGCCTTGGACGACAGCCAGTCCTTGGCGAATGCCAGGCCCGGGCCCGTGATCGTGATGTCCTCGCCCGACGCCAGCACGGCCTTCACCTGCGTGGGCGAGGCCGACAGCACGACGGCGGCGACGATGTCGTCCGAATCCGGATGCTCGGCCAGTTCCGCTTCGATGGCTTCGTCGGCCTCGCCCTTGGCGGACGGGATCTCGATGTATTTTTCCGGGCCGCGGTACGGGTGGCGGCGCTCGTAGTCCATCACGCCGCGGCGCAGCGCCAGGTAGGCGGCGTCCTGGTCGGCCTTGGTGATCGTCGTGAACACGTTCAGGCCGCGCGTGTAGGTGTCTTCCTTGAACTGTTCGTAGACCAGCTGGCGCGCCATCTCGGCCACGTACTCGGCGTGCACGCCGAACGCCGTGCTGTCCGTCTTGATCTTGAGTTCCTCGTTCTTCGCCTGTTCGAACTGGGCGTCCGTGATGTAGTGCAGGTCGTGCATGCGCACCAGGATGTACTGCTGGCGCACGCGCGCGCGCTTCGGGTTGACGACGGGGTTGTACGCGGACGGCGCCTTGGGCAGGCCGGCCAGCATCGCCGCCTCGGCGATCGAGATGTCTTTCAGATCCTTGCCGAAGTAGATCTGCGCTGCCGACGAGAAACCGAACGCGCGCTGTCCCAGGTAGATCTGGTTCATGTAGACCTCGAGGATCTGGTCCTTGGTGAGGTTCTTTTCGATCTTGTACGCGAGCAGGGCCTCGTAGGCCTTGCGCTTGAGGGTCTGTTCGGACGACAGGAAGAAGTTGCGCGCCACCTGCTGGGTGATCGTGGATGCGCCCTGGCGCGCGCCGCCGGTGGCATTGTGCAGGGCCGCGCGCAGGATGCCCCAGTAGTCCACGCCGCCGTGTTCGTAGAAGCGGTCGTCCTCGATCGCGAGCACGGCCTTCTTCATCACGTCGGGGATTTCCTTGAAGTGGACGAGGGTGCGGCGCTCCTCGCCGAATTCGCCGATCAGGACGTTATCGGCCGTGAAGATCCGCAGCGGCATCTTGGGCCGGTAGTCGGTCAGGGTGTCGAGGGCCGGCAGGTTCGGGTAGGCCATCGCCAGCGCGAACACGACCACCAGCACCCCGCATGCGGCCAGGCCCGCCAGGGTGGCGAAGAGGGTCAGGAGGATGCGCTTGGGAGTGTGCTTGGGCGAAGAGGACTGCGGCGCGGGGCTGCCCCCGTTTTGAGATGCTTTCATGCGGATGTGGGGTCGCTTTATTGATCCAGTTCATTATAAGGCAGCCTCGGATCTGAGGCACTGCTAGACAAGTCGACAACAGGTGTGAAAAGTCCTGCAATATTGATCGATATCAGAGTGTAACGAAGTGTCGCTTTCCTGCTTCGTCACTATATGTTCCCGTGTAGAAATTTCTTGTCCTCACAGATCAGTATTGCTACGATTCAATACGGTGCCTGATATATGCACGCTGTATTTCTACATTTTCCAACAGTTCCCCACGCGGGCGTTCAAAGCCGTTCCGATATCCAGGGACGCAAAAGTAGCAGAGAGGGAGTGCGCTCGTGATCAGTCTAGGTTCCTTGTTCGGACAGAAGAGCCCGCCATTGGTCGGACTCGACATCAGTACGTCCGGCGTGCGCCTGGTCGAGTTGTCCGATGGCGGCAAGGGCGAATTGCGGCTGGAACGCCATGCGGCGGAACCGCTGCCGCGCGGCGCCGTCGTCGACGGCAACATCGAGAACATCGAAGCGGTGTCGGACGCGGTGCGCCGCGTCGTGCAGAAGAGCGGCACCCGCATCAAGCACGTGGCGCTCGGCATGCCGCCGGCCGCCGTCATCACCAAGAAAATCATCCTGCCGGCCGGCCTGCCGGAAGACCAGCTCGAAGTGCAGGTCGAATCCGAGGCCAGCCAGTACATCCCGTTCGCGCTGGACGAGGTCAGCCTCGACTTCGACGTGATCGGCCCGGTCGCCAATTCGCCCGAGGACATGGAAGTGATGCTGGCCGCCGCGCGCCGCGAAAAGGTCGAGGACCGCGTCGCCATCGCCGAAGCGGCGGGCTTGACGGCCACCGTGATGGACATCGAATCGTATGCCGCCCGCGCCGCACTGCAGCGCCTGCTCGACGAGGACAACGGCCCCAAGGACCGCATCGTCGCGCTGTTCCAGATCGGCGCCCAGGCCACCCACGTCTCCGTGCTGCAGAACGGCGAGACCGTCTACGAACGCGAGCAGCCGTTCGGCGGCGTGCAGCTGACCCAGGACATCGTGCGCGCCTACGGGCTTTCGTTCGAAGAAGCGGACACGCGCAAGAAGGCGGGCGACCTGCCGGATAATTTTCGCGCGGACCTGCTGGCGCCCTGGCTGGAGAACGCCGCGCTGGAAGTCACGCGCGCGATCCAGTTCTTTTATACGTCGACGCCGTACACGCGCATCGACCAGATCTGCCTCGCGGGCGGCAGCGCCCAGCTGGCCGGCCTGCCCGACATCATCGCGGGCCGCACGCGCATCGCCACAAGCGTCGTGGCGCCGTTTGCCGGCATGCAGCTGGGCCCCCACGTGCGCGAGCAGCAACTGCGCAACGAGGCGCCCGGCTATCTCGTCGCCTGCGGCCTGGCGTTGCGGAGGTTCGGCTGATGATCCGCATTAACCTGCTCCCGCACCGGGAAGCGAAGCGCAAGCAGAAACAGACCGCGTTCGCCGTGCTGCTGGCCCTGGGCGGCGTGGCCGGCGTCGCGCTCGTGCTGCTCGTGGGCGGCTACAACGCGAGCCGCATCGCGGTCCAGAACGAACGCAACCTCGTGCTCAAGAACGCCAATGCGGAACTGGACAAGAAGATCAGCAAGATCGCCAGCCTGAAGTCCGAGATCGAAGGGTTGAAGGCGCGCCAGCAAGCCGTCGAAGACCTGCAGGGCGACCGCAACCAGCCCGTCTACCTGCTCGACGAACTGGTGCGCCAGACGCCGGACGGCGTGTACCTCAAGGGTTTCAAGCAGGATGGCCAGCGCGTGATGCTGAACGGTTATGCGCAGTCCCAGGAACGCGTGGCGGAACTGCTGCGCAACCTGTCCGGCAACTCGCCGTGGCTGGAACGCCCCGACCTCACCGAAGTGCGCGCCGTCACGCTCGCGCAGAGCAAGACCGGCCGCAAGGTCGTCGAATTCACGCTCTACGTCGCGATCAAGCGCGCCCGCCAGGACGACGACGACGGCAAGGCCGGCAAGCCGTCCACCGCAAAAACGGGCGCAAACGCGGCAACGACGGCAGGCACCAAGTCATGAACATCGATCTGAAACAGTCTTTCTCCGACCTCGCGGCCCAGTTCGAGGGCCTGCAGGGACGCCACCCGGGCCTGTGGCCGCTGGCGCCGCGCCTGTTGTGCGCGGCCGGCGTGATGGCGGCCGTCATGGGCCTCGGCTACTACTTTTACTGGAGCAGCCAGTTCGAGGAACAGGATGCCCTCGCCGCGCAGGAACTCAAGCTGCGCGACGACTACAAGATCAAGATGGCGCAGGCGATCAACCTGGATGCGCTGGAAGCCCAGCAGCAGCAGGTGAACCGCTACGTCGAGCGCCTGGAAAAGCAGTTGCCGAGCAAGGCCGAGATGGCGGCGCTGCTGTCCGACATCAACCAGGCCGGCATCGGGCGCGGCCTGCAGTTCGAGCTGTTCAAGCCGGGCCAGGTCGTCGTCAAGGATTACTATGCCGAGCTGCCGATCGACATCAAGGTCACGGGCACCTATCACGACATCGGCGAATTCGCGGCCGACATGGCCAAGATGCCGCGCATCGTCACGCTGAATAACCTGGCCCTCACGGCCGGCAAGGACGGCACGCTGTCGCTGGACGCCATCGCCAAGACCTTCCGCTATCTCGACCAGGACGAGCTGGACGCGCAGGCGAAGGCGCGCAAGTCCAAAAAGAAGGGTAACGGCGGCAAAGACGGCAAGGAGGCCAAGGCATGAGCGCGCGCATCGTGATGGGGATGGCGCTCGCGTCCGCGCTGCTGGCCGGCTGCGGCGATTCCGACGTGCGTGAGGTGCGCGACTGGATGGAACAGGTGAAGCACGACACCCATCCGACCGTGAAGCCGCTGCCCGAACCCAAGGATTTTCTCCCCTACGCCTACGGCGCGCGGGAAGCGGTCGACCCGTTCAATCCGAACAAGCTGCTGGGCGAACTGGCCCGGGTGGCGGCGACCTCCAACAACCCGAACCAGCCTGACCTGCAGCGGCCGCGCGAGCAGCTGGAGACCTTCCCGCTCGACACCATGCAGATGGTCGGCACGATGGAAAAGGGCGGCACCCGCTACGCGTTGCTGCAGGTGGACCGCTCGCTGTACCAGGTGAAGACGGGCCAGCGCATCGGCCAGAATTTCGGCGTCGTCACGCACGTGGGCGAGGACGCCATCGACATCCGTGAAGTGGTGCAGGACGCCGCCGGAGAATGGTCCGGCCGCGAGGCGAAGCTGGAGCTGCAAACCAAGGAGAACCATAAATGACCCGATTCCTTTCCGTCGTCGGCGGACTGCTGCTGGCGCTGGCCGCCGGCGGCGCCTGGGCCCAGGACAACGCGATCGAGTCGATCAGCGCCAACCAGCAGGGCGCCAACGTCGTCATCAAGGTGGCCATGAAGGAGGCCCCGAAGCAGGTGCCGATCGGCTTCTCGATCACCAATCCGGCCCGCATCGCCCTCGATTTCGGCGCCACCGCCAACGCCACCGGCAAGAACGCCCAGGACATCAACCTGGGCGACGTGCGCGGCGTGAACGTCGTGCAGGCGGGCGCGCGCACGCGCCTCGTGCTGAACCTCAAGCGCGTGCTGAACTACGCCGCCGCCATCGACGGCAAGGACGTCATCGTCACCGTCGAAGGGTCGGGCGCGCCCGCGCGCGCCGTCGACGGGGCCGGCCCGCAGGTCGCCGCGGCCGCCGCGCCTGTCGCATTGCCGCTGCTGCGCGACCTCGATTTCCGCCGCGGCAGCAACGGCGAAGGCCGCATCGTCGTCGACCTGCCGAACGGCCAGGTCGCCGTCGACGTGCGCCAGGTCGGCCCGCAGATCCTGGTCGACTTCCTCAAGACCGGCGTCCCGCCTTCCTTGCGCCGCCGCCTCGACGTGACCGACTTCGGCACGCCGGTGGCACGCATCACGACGACGCCGCAGGGCGACAACACGCACATGGTCGTCGACACCCAGGGCAACTGGGAACAGAGCGTCTACCAGAGCGACACCCAGCTCGTCATCGACGTCAAGCCCGTGAAGGAAGACCCGAACCGGCCGGCCGGCGGCGCCGCGGGCACGGGCTACCGGGGCGAGAAGCTGTCGTTCAACTTCCAGAACGTCGAGGTGCGCCAGGCGCTGCAGGCGATCGCCGACATCTCGGGCCTGAACATCATCACGAGCGACTCCGTCACCGGCAACCTCACGCTGCGCCTCAAGGACGTGCCGTGGGACCAGGCGCTCGACGTCGTCCTGCAGGCCAAGGGCCTCGACATGCGCAAGAACGGCAACGTGCTGTGGATCGCGCCCAAGGAAGAACTGCTGACCAAGGAAAAGCTGGAGCTCGAACAGCGGGCCCAGATCTCCGACCTGGAACCGCTGCGCTCCGAGATCTTCCAGCTGAACTACCAGAAGGCGGAATCGTTCCGCAGCGTGTTCGGCCTGGAAGCGGGCGGCGGCGCGAGCAGCGACGGCGGCGGCAAGAACCGCGTGCTGTCCAAGCGCGGCAGCGCCATCATCGATCCGCGCACGAACCAGCTGTTCGTGACCGACATCGCCTCCAAGATCGAGGACATCCGCAAACTGATCCAGAAGACCGACGTCGCGACCAAGCAGGTGCTCGTCGAGGCACGCCTCGTGGAAGCCAACGACGGCTTCTCGCGCAACCTCGGCGCCAAGCTCGGTTTCGCCGACCTGCGCAACCTGCGCGGCGGCGACTCGGGCTACCAGGTCAGCGGCAACCAGCGCGTGGCGATCGGCGGCAACCTGACGGGCGTGGGCCAGATCACGGGCCAGACCCCGGACAAGGGCGACGGCTACACCAACAGCACGCTGGTCAACCTGCCGGCCGCCGGCATCAACGGCGTGACGGCGCCGACGATCGCGTTCTCGCTGTTCTCCTCGGCCGCGAACCGCTTCCTCAACCTGGAGCTGTCGGCGCTGGAAGCGGACGGCAAGGGCAAGATCATTTCCAGCCCGCGCGTCGTCACCGAAGACAACGTCCCGGCCATCATCGAGCAGGGCGTCGAGCTGCCGTACCAGCAGGCCACCAGCAGCGGCGCCACGTCGGTCACGTTCAAGAAGGCGAACCTGAAGCTCGAAGTCACGCCGCAGATCACGCCGGACGGCAACGTCGTGCTGGACGTGGACGTCGCCAAGGATTCGAAGGGCGAGTCGACCACGGCGGGCTTCGCCATCAACACGCAGCACGTCAAGACGAAGGTGATGGTCGAAAACGGCGGCACGGTGGTGCTGGGCGGTATCTACCAGATGAGCGAGACCCGCAACGACAGCAAGGTGCCGCTGTTCGGCGACATCCCCGTCGTGGGCAACCTGTTCAAGACGACGTCGCGCGAGAACAGCAAGACCGAACTGCTCGTCTTCATCACGCCGAAGATCGTGGCCGAGCGCCTGCAGAACGGCCATTGACAGAACAATCAACAATAGCGAAGACATGAAGAATTTCACGACTGAATCCGCCGCGCGCCACGGCGTGCGCGCGGCCGGCCTGATGATGGCCATGGTGTTGACCGCGTGCGGCGGCGGCGGCGGCAGCCCGGGGGCGGTGAGCAGCGGTACGGGCTCCGGCAGCACGGGCACCGGCACCGGGACCGGCACCGGTACGACGACCCCCGCGGCGCCGACCGTCACGCTGGGCTTCACGAATGCGGCCGGCGCCTCGTCGACCGCGCTCACCGGCGCCACGCCGCTGACCGTCAAGGCCACCGTGCTGGACGCCAGTAAGAAGCCGGTCCCGAACGCGATCGTGACCTTCGCCACCGACAATACGCTGGCCGTGTTCTCGCCGACCGCCGGCACCGCGCTCACCGACGTCAACGGCGTCGCGACCATCAGCATGCGTGCCGCCAGCCTCGCCGCCGGCGGCGCCGGTACCGTCACCGCCACGTCGAACGTGGCCGGCACCACCGCGACCGGCACCTCGAACTACTCGGTCGGCGCCACGACGCTGACCTTCGGCACGCTCACCGCGAACCCGGCCGCCATCCAGGCCTACGGCTCGACCGTGCTGTCCGTCGACGTGCTGAACGGATCGAGCAAGTACACGGACCAGCAGGTCAACGTCAGCTTCAGCTCGGCGTGCGTCGCGGCCGGCAAGGCGACGCTGGCGGCGACCGTGCCGACCAATAACGGCACCGTCCAGACGGTCTATCGCGACAAGGGCTGCGCCAACAACGACACGATCACCCTGTCGGCCGCCGGCGTCGCCAAGTCGGCGTCGGCCACGCTGACGATCGCGCCGCCGGCCGCCGCGTCGGTGCAATTCGTCGGCGCGGCGCCAACGAACCAGTCGATCGTGATCCAGGGCCAGGGTGGCAACGGCCGCACCGAGACCGCCACGCTGACCTTCAAGGTCGTCGACATCTTCGGCAACCCGCTCGCCGGCAAGCAGGTGAACTTCACGACGTCGGCGCCGTCGATCAAGGTCAACAAGGCCAGCGATACGACCGACGCCGCCGGCCAGGTCGTGACCACCGTGAATTCGGGCACGGTGCCGACGTCGTTCCGCGTCCAGGCCACGCTGCCGGGCACCGCGACCAACGGCGGCGCCGACATCTCGACCTTGTCCGACTCGATCGTCGTGACGACGGGCCTGCCGGTACAGCGCGCCTTCTCGCTGAGCTCCGGCCTGTTCAACGTCGAGGGCTGGACCCTGGACAATCCATCGGCCACGAACGTGCAGGTGATGCTGGCCGACGCCTTCGGCAACCCGGTCCCGGACGGCACGCCGGTCGTGTTCCAGACGAATATGGGCGCCATCGGCTCGTCCGACAAAGGCGGCTGCAACACGGTCAACGGCGTGTGCTCGGTCGGGTTCCGCACCCAGGCGCCGCGCATTGCGACGCCGGGCTCGCCGGCCACGCCGTGCAATGCCGCGGCCCCGGACGCGACCCGTCCCGGCCTGGCCATGATCTGCGCCAGCTCGACGGACGGCACCAACACCGTGTATGACAAGACGGCCATCTTCTTCAGCGGCAGCAGCGTGAGGAACGTCTACATGGACGGCGACACGGCCCCGCTGGACCTGACGAAGGTCGTCGACCTCGGCATCATCAGCGGCAGTGCGACCAAGGTGTTCGCGCTGCAACTGAACGACATCAACAACAACCCGATGCCGGCCGGTTCCAAGGTCGAGATCACGAGCATGCTCAACGGCAACGCCGCCTCGCCGATGCCCGGCACCGTGCCGAATATCGCACCGCATTCGACCGGCAACGTGGACGATCCGACCGGGACGACGGTCGGCAGCGGACCGCAGGGCTCCACGCACGTGTTCAGTATTTCGAGCACGAATCCGACCCAATGCTCGCCGGCCCAGGCGTCGTTCAACGTGTCGGTTACCACGCCGGCTGGCTTGGCGACCATTATTCCGTTTAAACTGTCGTTCACCTGCCCGTAAGTTTTTCTTAGGGGATGCCCGATTGCAACAGAACGGCCAGGGCCTACCTGGCCGTTTTTATTTGAACGCGTACACGTGTCTGACTGTAAGAACAACAACATCTTCCTCGTCGGCCTGATGGGAGCCGGCAAGACCACCATCGGCCGCCTGCTGGCGCGGCGCCTGGACATGACCTTCATCGATTCCGACCACGAGATCGAGGCGCGCACCGGCGCCACGATTCCGTGGATCTTCGAGATCGAAGGGGAGGCGAGCTTCCGCCGCCGCGAGGCCGACGTGATTCGCGAGTTGACGTCGCAGAACGGCATCGTGCTGGCCACGGGCGGCGGCGCCGTGATGGACCCGGCCAGCCGCGCGCTGCTGGCCGAGCGGGGCACCGTGATCTACCTGCGCGCCAGCGTCTCCAGCATCCTGCAGCGCACGGCGCACGACAAGAATCGTCCGCTGCTGCAGACGGCCGACCCGCGCCGCAAGCTGGAAGACCTGACCGCGCAACGCGAGCCGTTGTACCGCGAGATCGCCGACGTCGTCATCGATACGGGCCGACCTAACGTACAATCGATGGTTCAGACAATTCTGGACCAGATCGCGGGGACCGCCTCCGCGCACGCACGGGCCAAGACAAAGACGACAATGAACGAACAGGCATGCATTTCCCTTAACGTCGAGCTGGGCGACCGCAGTTATCCGATCTCGATCGGACGCGGCCTGCTGGACGATTCCTCTCTTTTGAACCGCCACATCGGCGGCAGCGGCAAGGTGGCCATCGTCACCAACACGACCGTCGCCCCGCTGTACCTGGAAAAGGTCGCGGCGCCGCTGCGCGCGGCCGGGCGCGAGGTCGTGCCCATCATCCTGCGCGACGGCGAGGAATACAAGAACTGGGAGAGCCTGAACGAGATCTTCGACGCGCTGCTCGCCAACAAATGCGACCGCAAGACGACCCTGGTCGCGCTGGGCGGCGGCGTGATCGGCGACATGACGGGCTTCGCGGCCGCCACCTACATGCGCGGCGTGCCGTTCGTGCAGATTCCGACCACGCTGCTCGCGCAGG
>Ga0209148_1000445_pt1 | contig 45388 bp, 39 predicted proteins | sample AraplaCol_mMF_r2_2_FD_184288 | JGI IMG/M metagenome (GOLD analysis project Ga0209148, IMG submission 184288) | Arabidopsis root microbial communities from North Carolina, USA - plate scrape CL_Col_mMF_r2 (SPAdes) (version 2) | ecosystem: Host-associated > Plants > Roots > Endosphere | place...
GCTCGCGGATAGAACGCCACGGGCGAGTGAGTTCTGCCGTTTTCCACGGACCACGTTTTGACCTTCTCCAAACCATGGTGCCGGCTTCCTGGTCATAGCTCCATCGCTCAAATAATGTTGCCTCTTTCGGGCGATCCAAAATTCCCTGCGACAATGTCTCAATGATGTCGACGCCCACTGGAAACGGGACGGACCCACCGTTGCCGCCACGGCCCTTGTAAGAACCTGGCACCATCAGGCGATGCTCTTCTGCCTGAACATCGCCGACGCGCATTCGTCTTGCTTGCGCAAATCGCGCACCGGTTGCTGCCAAGCACACGACCAGGCGATACAAGTCGCCTTCGAATCCCTGCTCGCCGTCGATCTCGCGTGCGGCTCGAAGCAGGTTGCTGACCTGCGCATCTGTTAGGATCTGGTTGTCTCGCGCGACGGATACTTCATCATCATCGTCGATGCGTTCAGCTTTGAACCCGTCTTTTATGATTGAAGGGAATGCTGGGTTCAGCTTCTTCTGTTCAGGCGATAGGCGAGGCCAAGCCGCGTTCAGCGCAGCCTTCAGGTCGTTTATGAGGCGCTGCTTTGTCGTGGCCTTCAACTCTACAGGAAGGTTCTCGCGCCATATCAAGAGGTCGGCAACTTGCAGTGCGTGCAAAGCGACTGCGGCGAGGGGGGCCGCCTCCACGGCTCCCTGGCTACCACGCTCTCCTTGACCAAGAACATAGCGCCGCAAGCGGTGACCCGCATCGGATCGAATTTCGCGACCAGCCCTACGACTGTCGCGGGCATTACGCTCCCGGATGTATGTCTCAACTGCCGTTCGTACGGTGGGTGCCGGTCCGGCAGCTTGCGCGGCCGCTTCAGTTCTGTACCGGCTGACGAGGTCTCTCGCCTGGGTAACGGCTTGTTCGAAAGTCAACTTTCCTTCCGCCACCTTGTCGTTGACGTCATTGGCAGTTCCAACCGCTGCCTGCTTGTAGTTGGCTCCGTCATAGTGATTGCGCCAGCGCACGAACCAAATTCCGCTGCGCTTGCCTTTGCGATAGCCAAGGTGGGCCTCGGCATCGACGCGGCGCCAATGCACGCCAGGCCCCAGCTTAGAGCGCGCTCTGGCGGTCGTTATTTGGGTCTCCGTGAGTGTTTTTGTCATGGCATTCGATCTTGGAGTCGTCGAATATCTGTCGAATAAGCACCGGCGCACAGGGACGAACGAAGGCGAACGATCTGCGCTTAAGTAATTGATAAAACGAGATTGTGGCGAACAAATGCAGACGGCAGGATAAAAAATTTCCGGCTCTCTCAAGGCTGAAACAGGGGTTCGATTCCCCTAGGGAGCGCCATCCGCACCATATTGCACGGTCAAATTGCCGTTCGGGTGCGCGGGTTTCCGAAGAGACCTGGTTGATTTCACAACCCCACCGGCCGTTGACTTGCCACACCGAATCCCGAGGCGCAGATTGCGCTCCGCGGTTTCCGTCCATGCTTCGGGGGGAATGGTTACTTGGACAAGGGCGAGAATGATCTCAATGGTCGCTATGTCATTGAGCCCGTTGCCGCGAAGGGGGAGTTGCAGGCGCTCGGATCGCCGCTCGCATCAGACTCGTTTGGCGTCCGCGCAGCCGAGATCCTCGACAGGTTACGTAGCGGCATCGGTTTCCGCCTGCTGGCCGCCGTGCTGCTGTTCAGCTCGCTCGTCACGCTGACGCTGACCGCGCTTCAACTTTATCTCGACTACGATCACGAGGTCGGCGTCATCGAGACCCGTCTCGACGAGATCGGCCGAAGCTACCTTGCGAGCCTGGGCGAGAGCCTCTGGGCGCTGGACCAGAACCAGCTCCGGCTCCAGCTCAACGGCATTCAGCGCCTGCCCGGTATCCGCGCGGTCGAGATCCGCGAGGTGATCGATCGCCCGGATCCGATTCGCATCTCCGTTGGCGACCACAGCGCGCGCGCCAGCATCGCCCGCGAATATCCGCTCGACTACGTGGTTCGCGGCATAAAACGTCCGATCGGGATCCTTTATGTCGAAGCGACGCTCACCGAGGTCTACCGCCATCTCCTGAACCGAACTCTCGTCATCCTCGCGAGCCAGGCAGCCAAGACGTTTCTCGTCTCGCTCTTCATTCTCTATATCTTTCACGTCCTCGTCACCCGCCACCTCATCACCATCGCGGGCTTCGTCGGAAGCTACAATCTTGCGCGGCCGCCGCCGCCGTTGCGGCTGAACCGGCGGGTTCGGGACAGACCCGACGAGCTCGACAAGGTCGCGGATGCCTTCAATGACCTGAGTGCCAATTTGCAGCGCGCCTATGGCGATCTGCAACAGGCGAACGCGCAGCTTCAGCGAGACCTCCTGGTGCGCCAGAAGGCCGAGCGGGACGCCCAGTTGAGCGAGCAGCGGTTTCGCGATTACGCGGAGACCGCATCCGACTGGTTCTGGGAAACCGGACCGGATCATCATTTCACCTACATTTCGGAAAGGCTGGATGCCTTCGGGATGGATCGAGCCGCGTTGATCGGCACGAGCCGCATCGACACCGCGATCAACAGCGGCGCCGAGCCGGAGAAATGGCGCGAGCATGAGGCCGTGCTGCAACGTCACGAGCCGTTCCGCAATTTCGGGTACACAAGGCGTGACCTCGCCGGACGGCTGCGCCATGTCAGCATCAGCGGGCAGCCGGTATTCGCGCCTGACGGCCGCTTCCTGGGATATCGCGGCACAGGCGCCGACCTGACCGAGCAGCAAGATACCGCGGACAGGTTGCGGCAGTCCCAGAAGATGGACGCGATCGGGCAGCTCACCGGCGGTGTCGCTCACGACTTCAACAATGTGCTGACGGTGATCACCGGCACGATCGAGATCATCCAGGAAGGCGTGGCCGACCGGCCCGAGCTCGCCGCGATCGCCCACCTCATCGACGAAGCGGCCGTACGCGGCGCCGAGATCACCTCGCAGCTTCTGACCTTCGCGCGCCGCCAACCGTTGCAGCCGCGCGAGGTCGACATCAATGATTTGGTGCTCGATGTCTGCAAGCTGCTCAAGCCGATGCTCGGCGAGCACATCGAGATCGAAACATTGCTGGCGAGCGATGCGTGGTCTGCGCTGGCCGACCCGTCGCAGCTTTCGGCGGCGATCGTCAATCTGGCGATCAATGCAAGGGATGCCACGCCCGGCGGCGGCAAGCTGGTGCTCGGAAGCGCCAATGTGGTCATCGGCGATACTGCAGCGTTCGATGACGAGGTGCGCGCCGGCGAGTTTGTAATGATCTCGGTCACCGACACCGGCCAGGGTATTCCACCCGATATCATCGATCGGGTGTTCGAGCCCTTCTTCACGACCAAAGGGGTCGGCCGTGGCACCGGGCTCGGGCTCGCGATGGTCTACGGGTTTGCCAGGCAGACCGGCGGTGCCGTGAAGATCGAAAGCGAACAGGGGCGGGGCACGGTGGTCAGACTATATCTGCCACGCTCGGAGATTCAGGCCTCGGTGAAACCGGCATCCGCTCCGGCCATCGCTGCGATCGGCGGCCAGGAAACCATCCTGGTGGTCGAGGACGATCCGCTGGTGCAAGGCTATGTGATCGCCCAGCTCGGCGGCCTCGGCTACAAGACCCTGATCGCCAGCGAAGCCGAGGCGGCGTTAGCGCTGGTCGACCAGGGCGCCGAGTTCGATCTTCTGTTCACCGATGTGGTCATGCCGGGCGGGATGAACGGGCGCGAGCTGGCAGAGGCCGTGCTCAAGCGTCGCCCGGGGATGAAGGTGCTCTACACCTCGGGCTACACCGACGAATTTGTCCACGACGGACGCCTCGATTCCAGCGTCGCCCTGTTGCGCAAGCCATATCGAAAGGCTGACCTCGCGCAGATGATCCGCGAGGTCCTCGCGGCGAAATAGTTCGCAAGATCATGTGCTAGATTCCGAGAATGTCCGCGAGGCCAACTGCCGTTTTTGGAAAAGCGCTTCATGCCGTCCTCTCATGTCAATGCATCCGACGGCCGCCCGTACCGAGGCGGATCGCGTTGCCTTTTCGCCGGTCTGCTGCTGTTGCTGGCCGTGCTGCCTCATCCTCTCCGAGCGGAGCCTTTGCGCCCATTCGTGATGGTGACGGACCAGCCGGAAACCACATATGAGGGCAAATGGCAGCGGGTTGCCTACCAGGAGGCGTTCAAGCGGCTCGGCGTTCCGCTCGAGGTCGAGCTGATGCCGACGCAGCGGGTGAGCGCCATGGTCGATTCCGGCGCCGTCGACGGGCAGTTCATGCGCGTCCCCGCCTACGCGGAGGGGCACCCCGAACAGGTGCGGGTCGACGAGTCGATCTATGAAGTGAGGTTTGCGATCTGGGCCAGCAATCCTGCGCTGACTTTGCCGCGCCTTGAGGATCTCGCTACGACGAACTGGATCGGCGTCTATCGACGCGGCGTCGAGCTGTGCCAGCGCTCGCTATCGCCCCTGGTGCCGGAAACGCGCCTGTCCAGCATCGCGACCGAGTATGACGGGGTGCGCATGCTGCTGAGCGGCCGCGTCGACTTTTTTTGCGAGATCGATGCCGCGCTCAACAGCGCGCTCTATTCGCCCGAGTTCAAGGGCGTCACCTCGGTGCGGCCGCTGCTGACGATCGGGGATCGGGTGGTGCTCTATCCATATCTGTACAAGACCCATGCCGACCTCGCGCCTCGCCTCGCGGCGGTTCTGAAGGAGATGAAGGCGGAGGGCCTGCTGGAACGGTACAAGCAGGAAGCGCGCGAGCAATGATGACGGGGGGCGAATAGGTTATCTGTGCCTGAACCGTCCGGTCATCTCATGTGATCAATGCGATGGGAGCCGCTTCAGCTCCACGATGGCCGCGTGAATTTCCCGGAATGTCTTCGGGCATCCATCGCGCGCGGACTCAAACTCCTTTTGCGCCGCAGCCTGGTCCTTGAGCCTGAGCTGGACTATTCCGCTGTAATAGTGCGCCTCGCAGGTTTGGCCCTCATCCTTGGCCGCGGCGATCGCCGCAGAAGGGGTGATCCGGCCGACGAGCAATTCGCCGATGGATTTGGGCCAATCCTTGAGTTGACCTTTATCGAGCGCTTCGGACAGGACCGTTCCTGCGAGGGCGGATCCCGCGCGGGACCGGGCCACCGATCCCCAGATTACATTGTAACCGTCTGGATCGGACAATCCGGCTGCCTTGTCATAGTCCGAGGCTGCATCGTTGAAATTGCCTTTCAGATAGTACGCGCCCGCCCGGGCCGCGTAATAGTCCGCAGCGACGCGATTGGCCTCGGGGCGATCGACGGCCTGGTCCTTGGTGAAGGCGGTGTTCTTGTCGGCGCCAAGCTTGATGGCATCGGTGAAATCATGGATCGCCTCGTCCAGCCTGTCCTCGGACGCATAGATCTGCCCGCGACTGACCCGGCTTGCGGCGCTCGCGGGATCGAGCTTGATGGCCTCGGTCAACGACGCGATCGCGCGATCCGGCTTTCCTTTCTGGAAAAGGGTCAGTCCCAGTTCGTGATGGGCGTAATTGTTCTTCGGATTGAGCTTGATGGCCTCGGAGAAGTCGGCCTCGGCCGCGTCCATTTGTCCGAGAGCAAAGTTGCCGAAGCCGCGCTTGAGCAACGCCATGGATCGCAGGCCGGGAGGCAATCCTGCATCTTGCGCGAGATTGGTGCAGGCCGCGATCATGCGCGGGACGTCGGCGCTGCTCTCGCAATCATTCATGTCTTGCGGATTGATTGCGAGGGCGTCCGACGCGGATAGCACGATCGCAGCCACGACAAGGAATGCGGTGCTGGTGCGATTCAAGCCCCGAGTTGAAGTTGCAATCATGTCTCGCTCCCCGATGCGACGTCTGGTTGCATCATTACGACAAGAGTGACGCGTTCGCCAAGGCTGGCGTCATGACTGACATCCGCGCAATGCCCCGCCGCTCACACCTTCGTTCCGATGAGAGACTGGAAATCCGCGATCGTTTTCTGGAGATTGGCCAGATCGCTGTTGGGCGCCGTCTGAACGCGGATCGCGCGCATTCCGACATGCTGGGCCATCAAGGTATCCACGATGTTTTCCGTGCAGAACAGGCACTGATTTGCCGGAACCTTGGCTCGTTTCACGGCTTCATCGAAAATCGCCCGCTGCGGCTTCTCCGTTCCGATTTCCGACGAGAACAGCACCAGATTCGCTTCGAACACGCTCAACTGGAAATCGGCCGGCAGCAGCTTGAGAATGTCAGCCCGCGGTACATCGGGGGTGTTGGAAATGATCCCGAGCCGGAATCCCGACTTCCGGAGATTGGTCAGCAAGGCCTTTGCGTTGGGAAGCCAGGCGCGTGGCTTGGTGGTGACAAGCGTGTCGCCCAGATCGAAATAAATCACGGTGATGGTCATGGGCTCTCCCTTCGATGCGACATTCGCCCGGAGAACATCTTCGATGATCATCTCGGGAGCGCGAGGCCGTCAGCAATCCTGGGGCGATACAAATAGTAACTACAATTCAAGATAAGCTAGCGCGCCCCAAGTTGAAGTCAAGGCAAGCGACCTCACCAAATCCGTTGCAGCCGGCTTCATTCCGGCAAGCGCAGGACCTCCCGTCCGGGCATGATGCATCGGCTTCCGTGGAGGTGGTCGTTGACCCGGAAATCTGTCTCTATGGACATGAACTTGCCTCCGAAGCTGCTGCCGGGCCTTTGGGGGCTTTGGACATGGCTTGGCGGAGTGGCGATATGAGCGGTTTGGTGATCTCGGGCGGCCGGGTGGTGGATCCTGCGAGCGGGATGGATGCCATCGGCGACGTGGCCGTGGTGGACGGCAAGATCGCCGCTGTTGGCACCGAGCTCGGTGGTGCCGAACGGGTGATCGATGCGACCGGCCTCGTGGTCGCGCCCGGCTTCATCGACCTGCACGCCCATGGCCAGTCGATCCCGGCCGATCGCATGCAGGCGTTCGACGGCGTGACGACGACGCTCGATCTCGAGGCCGGCGTGCTGCCGGTTGGCTCCTGGTATGATCGCCAGGCGAGGAAGGGCCGCGTGCTAAACTACGGCGCCGCCACCAATTGGGCCTTTGCGCGCATCGGCGCGATGACCGGCTCGAATGCGGAGAGCTCGCTGGAGGCGTTCGGCAACGCCATGCGTGATCGCCGCTGGATGGACAATGTCGCGAGCGACGCGGAGGTGGCTGGCATCCTCGATCGCCTCGCTCGCGGCCTCAACGAGGGCGGCATCGGCATTGGCATCTTGAACGCCTATGCGCCGGGCGCCGGCGTGCAGGAGCTGACCGCGGTGTGCCAGCTCGCTGCCAAGCAGAACGTGCCGACCTTCACCCATGTCGCCTACATGTCGCGCATCGACCCCGAGAGCGCCGCGGAGGCCTATATCCGCCTGATCGGCTATGCCGGCGCGACTGGCGCGCATATGCACATCTGTCATTTCAATTCGTCGAGCAAGACCGACATCGAACGCTGCCGCGTGCTGATCGAGAAGGCGCAGGCGCAGGGCCTGCCGATCACGGTCGAGGCCTATCCTTACGGCACCGGCTCGACCGTGCTGGCCGCGGCCTTCTTCAGCGATCCCCAATTCGTGGAGCGCAACGGCACTGGTTATGATTCCGTGCAGCGCGTGACCGACGGCTATCGCTTCCACGACCGCGAGGAGCTCTTGAAGGCGCAGGCCGAAGAGCCGTCCTCATTGGTGCTCTGGCACATCCTCGACACCGAGCACAATGCGCATCACCGCGACCTGCTCGACATGTCGGTGCTGTATCCCGGCGGCGCGATCGCATCCGATGCGATGCCGTGGACGACGTCGGACGGCAAGACCTACACCGGCGATGCCTGGCCGCTGCCTGACGATGCCACCTCGCATCCGCGCTCGGCCGGCTGCTTCACAAAATTCATCCGTGAATGGGTGCGCGAGCGCAAGACCGTGTCGCTGCTCGAAGGCGTGCGGAAATGCGCGCTGATCCCCGCCGAGATCCTGTCGCAGAGCACGCCCGCCATGCGAAGCAAGGGCCGGCTTGCCAAGGACGCGGACGCCGACATCGTGGTGTTCGACTACGAAAAGCTGTCGGATCGTGCGACCTTCACCGCGATGAACCGTCCTTCAGAAGGCGTGCGGCATCTGATCGTCAGCGGCCAGCCGTTGATCACTGACGGCGTGCTCGACGTCGCGGCGCGGCCCGGAAAGCCCGTGCGCCGTCCTGTCGTCGCGAGCTGATCCATGCCGGTCCCCATTCTGCTGGTCACGGGCTTTCTGGGGGCGGGCAAGACCACGGTCGTCAACCATCTGCTGGCGAACGCGGACGGGCGGCGCATTGCCGCTGTCGTCAACGATTTCGGTGCGATCAACATCGACGCGGAGTTGATCGCCGGCGCGAGCGATGGCGTGGTCAGCCTTGCCAATGGCTGCATCTGCTGCTCCCTCGAAGGCGATCTGTTGCGGACGATCTCGACGCTGCTGCGGCGTGACCCAAAGCCGGAATACATCGTCATCGAGACCAGTGGCGTCGCCGATCCCGGCGATATCGTGCGCAACCTGATGGACCCCGTGATCCTGCGCGAGGCGCCACTGGAAACCGTGCTGTGCGTGATGGACGCCGCGACGCCGGCGGCCGCTCTTGATGACGCGCTCCAGCGCTCGCAGTTGCGTGTTGCTGATATCGTAGCGTTGAGCAAGCTGGACCTGGCCGACGAAGGCGCAGGCGCGCGGCTGCGCGAGGCAATCCGCGCGCAGCGCGTTCCTGCCGTGGTGGTCGACGCCAGGCATGGCGAAATTCCGTCCGCGCTGCTGTTTCCCGAAAGCGCTCGCGCGCCAGCGCCGCGCGAGCCGGGGCCGAAACGCCCGGCGGAAGAGCGTTTCGAGACGCTGAGCTGGACCTCTGACCATCAGCTATCGCTGCCGCGCCTGCAGCAGGCGATCGGCCGTTTGGCGCCGAAATTGGCACGCGCGAAAGGCCTGTTCGAGTCGGTCGAGCAACCCGGGCGCCAGATGGTGTTCCAGTTCGCCGGCGGCCGCGCGACGCTCGCGCCTGGCGATGCGCCGGCACCGGGCGCGCCCCGCGCGCGGATCGTCTTCATCGCCGAACTCGGCGTGCTCTCCAAGGCGGAGATCGACATGATCATGGCCGGCTGTGTTGCTCCAGGTTGACGCGAGGCGATAAGGTCAGTCACTCACCGCCAGCCTGTCGCTCCGTCGTGACGATCCGAGGCCAACCATGTCCCTGAATACTTCATCCGTCCCCGCCGACGCCGCTGTACGTCGCGCTGCCAAGCCGGTCATCGTCTATCCGGCCGGGTCGATGCCCGGGCCTGACATGACCACGCTGGAATCTGCGCGGCAGACGATGGTCAAGACACACGAGCTCATCGTGCCGCCGCGCGATGCCCGCGCCTTTCGCGTGGCGCGCGGACAGTTTGTCCGCATCGTCAGCATTGAAGGCCCGCAGGTCGGCGATCTCAATCTCTGGAACGCGCAAGATCTTGCCGAGCGCTTCTTCAGCGGCAAGACGCGGGCGCTCCACGGCACGCATGTCGGCTGCGGTAACAGGCTCTGGAGCACGATGCCTTATCTGCGGCCGATGGCGACCATCAGCCACGATACGCTTGGCTGGTACGGTTTCGACGCAGATGGCGCCGGCATTCACGATGTCATCGGCACGCGCTGCGATCCCTACACCAACCTCCTGCTGAACGGCTCGACTTACGATTTCTGTTGCCACTCCAATTTGTCCCGCGCACTGGCGGCCGAGTTGAAGGTCGATCCCGCCGCCGTGGAGCATCATGTCCACGATGTCCTCAACGTCTTCATGTGCACGGGCTTCACGCGGGACACGCACCAATATTTCATGAAGGCAAGTCCCGTCCGTCCCGGCGACTTCATCGAGTTCTTTGCCGAGATCGACCTGCTCGGAGCGCTGTCGGCCTGTCCCGGTGGGGACTGCAGCGCCACCCATTCCAGCGACGCCGCGGCGTGCCATCCGCTCAAGATCGAGATCTTCGAGCCGGACCGGGCCGCACTCAAGGGCTGGTCCTGGCCGGCGCCGAGCGCATATCACCGTCACCATGGCATGCTCGCGGGAGGCTGAGTCCTAATCCTCTACCGGCAACGCGTCTCCGTGCACATACCATTCCGCACGCGACGCCCACTGGACGTGGCGGTCGGGCGTTGTGCCCAGCGGCTGGTCGAACGCCCCGGCATGGATGATCGCCTCGCGCCCGCTGCGCGTCAGATGCGGCATCGGGCTGCCGCAGGTCTTGCAGAACGCGGTGGCAAAGCTGCGCGCGCTGGGCAGATCGAAACGCGCGACGGATGCCTCGCCGCGCAGCCAGCGCAGTGCACTCGCCTGCACGATCACCTCGGACGAATGCGCGGCGCCGGTTGCCTTGCGGCAGCGCGAGCAATGGCAATTGAGGAAGCGATCGAACGGACCCTCGACCTCGAACGCAACCGCGCCGCAGAGGCAGCTTCCCCGGAACGTAGCCATCTCACCCCTCGTCCGGCTCGGCCGGCTTCTCCGCCGGCTCTTCCACATGGGCAGGGGCGGCGCCGTGCGCGCCGCGCAGGCGGATCATCGTATCGATCACATCGACGTCAATCTTCAGCATGTCAAGGTCGCGCGTCATCTCGCGCACCTCCTGGCCCTTGCGCGCCAGTTCCTCCGACACGTCGACCGCCATCTTGCGCTCGGTCACGTTGCCGAGTGTGTTGGTGAACAGCTTTGCCCGCATCCATTCGAGCCGCGCCCGCTGCGTGTCCCGCTCGAACTTCTTCTCCGCGTAGCGACGCCGGGCCTCGGCATAGGCACCGACCAGCGCGGTCTCCGGCAGGCTCCACAATTGCTCGACCGACATGGTCATGCGGTTCAGGTCCTGAGTTCGGCTTGGCGGAGGCTTGCTCCGCAGCCTATCAGACCCTTCTGGCCGGCAATTCTCAAGAGGGTGTTGGCGAGGCCGGCAGGCTCACGCAAACTGCGCGACGCCGTGTCCGATCGACCAGTTCTCCGCGGGCGCATCGAGCACGTTGATGAACACGTCTGCGGGGCGGATGCCGGGATTATCGCCGAGCAGGTCCACGATCCGGCGGTAGAGCGCCTCCTTCTGCTCAGGGGTGCGCGAGGCGAACACGGTGATCTGGATCAGCACGGCGTCGTCGCTGCGCTCGACGCCGTAGGCGTTGCCGCAGCGGAAGTTTTCGGGCGATAGCTCGCTGATGGTCATGAACTCGTCGCCCTCGGGCACGTTCAGCGCCTCGCGCATGGCGCGGTAGAGGCCGTCGAGGATCGCCTGCCGGTAGGCATCCGGCTTTCCGGCGCGCATCGAGATGTGAAGCAGTGGCATCAGCTGGTCCCTTTTCATGCGGGCGCGACCGGCCAGGCGCATGCAAGCGCCGGTCGTTCGGCTATTGGCGAAAACGGGCTATCTATCCCGCCCACTTTTTGACACGATGTCTAGAAATCACATTCTTGACGTCGTGTCAAATACTGGGAGTGTCGATTGCGACCGCGTGAATTCGATCATGACGACGTCCTGCGCATCGCGTTCGAGCAGTTCTGGCGCAAAGGCGTACGCGGCGCCTCGCTGTCGGACATCGCGCGCGCTTCCGGCGTTCAGCGCGGCAGCCTCTACAACGCCTTCGGCAGCAAGGAGGCGCTGTTCCTCCAGGCTTATGAGCGTTACGCCGACGATTACCTGCTCGCCCTGCAAAAGGCGCTTGGCTCCGGCTCATTGCGCAAGCGCCTGACGACGTTCTTCGACCTCACCATCAGCAATTTCCGCTCCGGCTCGCCGCCGCGCGGCTGTCCGACCACGCGCGGGCTGATGGAGCTTGGCGCGGCCGAAGGCGAAGGGCTCGACGAGGACGCGCGGAAGGCTTTTGCGAATTTGATATCGCGCATCACCGCGCTGGTTCAGGACGCAATGTCGGCGGCTGCCCGGCGCGGCGAGTTCAGCGGTGACGCGGCCGCCGCAGCCCTGCACATCATCACGGTGACGCGCGGCCTCGCCGTGCTCGAACGCGCCTTCGACGACGAGCCCCAGCTGCGCAAGATCGCCGCCCACACGATCGACCTTGTGCTCGGCAAGGGCGGCCGCCAAGCGTGAGCAGACTACAAGCGCGTTGACCGCTCGCGCGCCGTGGGGCCCAAGATGCGTTCATACCGAAATCAAGTCGATCCCGTTGTCCGACTCGCGGGACGATAGCGAAGATCCGTGTCGGGAACCCGAATGCTTAAAGCTTTGCTAAGACGATCGGGATAATCTGGCATATCTGCCCCGCCCAATCTTGCGAGCACCGATGATTTTCTCCCGCATCAGTTTCAAGCTGGTCCTCATTGTCGGCATCAGCCTTATCGGCATGATCGCGCTCGCGCCGATCGCGCTGTCGACCCTGCGCGGCCAGATGATCGCCGACCGCCAAGCCAAGACGCAGCACATGGTCGATGTCGGCTACGGCATCCTGACGCACTACCAGAAGCTCGAGAGCGACGGAAAACTCACGCGCGAACAGGCGCAGGCCGGCGCCATGGCCGAGATCAAGAGCCTTCGCTACGACAAGGTCGAATATTTCTGGATCAACGACATGACCCCGAAGATGGTCATGCACCCGATCAAGCCCGAGCTTGACGGCAAGGAACTCGCCGGGATGAAGGATCCCTCCGGCAACGCGCTGTTCGTCGGCTTCGTTGACGTCGTCAAGAAACAGGGCGCGGGCTTCTACAGCTACCTCTGGCCCAAGCCGGGCTTCGAGCAGCCCGTGGCAAAGATCTCCTACGTGAAGGGCTTTGCGCCCTGGGGCTGGATCATCGGCACCGGCATCTATCTCGACGACGTCGACGCCGTGTTCCGCCAGGATGCGATGACGTTTGGCCTCGTGTGCCTTGCGGTGTTCGTGCTCGTGCTCGGCGCCTCCTTCGTGATCGGCCGCAGCGTGACCCGGCCGCTGGCGAAAATCACCGATCTCACCGAGCGCCTCGCCGCCGGCGACAGCGCGTTCGACGTGCCCTACACCAGCCGCGCCGATGAAGTCGGCGGACTCGCCAAGGCGCTTGCCGTGTTCAAGGACAATGCGTCGGCCGTGGGCCGAATGCATGCCGAGCAGCAGGAAGCCAAGCAGAAGGCCGACGACGAGAAGCGCAAGACCATGACCGATCTCGCCGGCAAGTTCGAAGCGAGCGTCCAGGCCGTCGTTCGCGACGTCTTCAACGAGGCGCGCGCGATGCAGCAGGCCGCGCAAGGCATGTCGGAGACCGCCGACAAGGCGACCGACCGCGCCAGCTTCGTCGCCACCGCCTGCCAGCAGGCCTCGAACAATGTGCAGACCGTGGCGTCCGCCGCCGGGCAGCTGTCGGCCTCGATCACCGAGATCAGCCAGCGCGTTGCGCAGGCTGCGACGGTCGCCGACAAGGCCGCCGCCGACGGCCAGCGCACCAACGACACCGTGCAGGGGCTCGCGCAGGCGGCGCACAAGATTGGGGAGGTCATCGACCTCATCAACCAGATCGCCTCGCAGACCAACCTGCTCGCGCTCAATGCGACGATCGAAGCCGCGCGCGCCGGCGAGGCCGGCAAGGGCTTTGCCGTGGTTGCAAGCGAAGTGAAATCGCTGGCGAGCCAGACCGCGAAGGCGACCGACGAGATCGGCGCGCAGATCACCGCGATCCAGGCCGAGACCAACCAGGTCGTCGGCAATATCGAGAGCATCCGCGCCACCATCATGGAGGTCAACGAGATCTCCTCGTCGATCGCGGCCGCGGTCGAGGAGCAGGGCGCCGCGACGCAGGCCATCGCGCACAGCGTGCAGGAGGCGGCGTCCGGCACCGACCAGGTCTCGCAAAACATCTCCGGCGTTACCGATGCGACGGCCGAGACCGGCCAGGCTGCCGGCCTGGTGCTGCAATCGAGCGGCCGGCTGGCCCAGAAGCTGCAATCGCTGGAGAACGAGGTCGGCGCGTTCGTTGCCGGCGTGCGGGCGGCCTAGTATGGTTGGGGGATGGCTTCGTCCCCCCGCCGCATCCTTCTGATCAATCCGAACAGCAACGTGGCGACCACCGCGATGATGGCCGCCATCGCCAAGTCCGCAGCTGCGGGCGATTTCGACATCATCAGCGCCACGGCAATGCGCGCGCCGACGATGATCGTCTCGGCTGATACGCTGGAGGCCGCCGCGCTCGAGGTCGAGGAGATCGCTCTCGCGCGTCAAAACACCTGCGACGGCATCATCGTCTCGGCGTTCGGCGATCCCGGCCTTGCGCTAGTCAAGGCGGCGATGGGATTGCCTGTGGTCGGCATCGGCGAGTCCTCGATACTGCAAGCGGCTGAAGGCGGCCGCCGCTTCGGCGTCGCGACCACGACGCCGTTGCTGAAGGCGAAGATCGACGCGCTGCCCGACGCGTTGGGATTGCGCTCGCGTTACACCGGCTGCCGCTTTGCCGACGGCGATCCGCTCGAGTTGATGCGCGATCCCCTGCGGTTGCGCGCGGCGCTGGCTGGCGCGGTCGAGGCCTGCATCGAGCACGACCGCGCCGAGGCAGTCATCATCGGCGGCGGCCCGCTGGGTCAAGCGGCGCGCGACCTGCAGTCGATGTTTTCCGTGCCCATCATCGCGCCCATCCCTGCCGCGGTGGTGCGGATCATACGCCTCATGTCAACGTGATTTTTCCGCGTCGCGGCATCGGTCGTGATGCGAAAACTGTTTTCCTTGACATGACCACTGCCGTGCTCGACCTGTAACAATGTCGATGGGCGGCTCGCGCATGCCCGGCGAACAAGAAAAGCAACACGGGACGACGTCATGAGTGCAGGCCTCAACGAAACGGATTACCTCGCCACCTTGCACGAGCTGTGGGAGAAGGCCTGGCCCAAGGGCCTGCCGCGTTCGCCGAACTATCTGCACGGCGAAGTTCCCCTGACGGAATATTTGCGCGCCTGGGCGAAGCAGTGCCCTGCGCGTCCCGCAGTGATCTTCTACGGGCACGTCACCACCTACGCCGATCTCGACCGGCAAAGCGACCGCTTTGCGGCGCTGCTGCAGGCCAAGGGCGTGCGCAAGGGCGATCGCGTCGCGGTGTTCCTGCCCAACTGCCCGCAATTCCACATCGTGTTCTTCGGCATCCTGAAGCTCGGCGCGGTCCATGTCCCTGTCAGCCCGCTGTCGCGCGCGTTCGAGCTGTCCTACGAGCTCAACGACACCAAGGCCGAGGTGATCGTGGCGCTGGACCAGCTCATCCCAGTGGTCGAGCAGGTCAGGGGTGAGGTGAGCCTGCGCGAGATCATCGTCACCAGTTTTGCCGATGTCGTGCCGGCGACGCCCGCATTTCCGACGCCGGATTCGATCCGCACGCCGCGCATCGAGATCGCAGGCGCGACCGACCTGCTGCCGGCGCTCGCCGCGATGGCTTCGCCATCTCCACTGCCGCCGCCCGGTCTCGATGAGGTCGCGGCGCTCAACTACACCGGCGGCACCACCGGCATGCCCAAGGGCTGCGTCCATACCCACCGCGATATGGTCTACACGGCCGCTGCCAATTACGGCATCTCGATGCTGTCGGACGAGAGCAGCATCTTCCTGTCGTTCTTTCCGGAGTTCTGGATTGCCGGTGAAAATCTGGGTCTGATCTTCCCGCTGTTTTCAGGCGCGACGCTGGTTCTGCTGGCGCGCTGGGATGCCGTCGGCGCGATGGCCGCGATCGACAAGTACAAGGTCACGATTACGGCGATGCCGGTCGACGGCGCGGTCGAGCTGATGGACCATCCGCGCTGGAGCGAGTTCGATCTGTCGTCGCTGCAGCAGGTCCGCGTCGTCTCTTTCGTCAAGAAGCTCAACGCAGATTATCGCAAGCGCTGGAAAGACCTCACCGGCACGATCCTGATGGAGGCGGCCTGGGGCATGACGGAGACCCACACGTCGAACACGTTCACGGCTGGCTTCCAGGACGACGATTTCGATTTGAACAACCAGCCGATCTTCGTCGGCCTGCCCGTCCCCGGAGCCGAGTTCAAGATCACCGATTTCGAGACCAGCGCCTTGCTGCCGCTTGGCGCAGAGGGCGAGATTCGCGTGCGCACGCCGTCACTGCTCAAGAGCTACTGGAACAAGCCGGAGGCGACCGCAGAGTCGCTGATCGACGGCTGGCTGCGCACCGGCGATATCGGCGTGATCGACAAGGATGGTTTTCTGCACTTCCTCGGCCGTCGCAAGGAGATGCTGAAGGTCAAGGGCATGAGCGTGTTTCCGCCGGAGATCGAGGCGCTGCTCGGCCAGCATCCAAAGGTGCTGGGCTCGGGCGTGGTCGGCCGTGACGATCCTGAGAAGGGGCAGGTGCCGGTGGCCTATATCCAGCTCAAGCCGGAGGCGGTCGGCACCATCTCCGCCGAAGATATTCGCGCCTGGTGCGCCGAGCGCATGGCCGTCTACAAGGTGCCGGAGGTGCGCATCATCGACGCGCTGCCGCTGACCGCGACGGGCAAGGTGAAGAAGCAGGACCTCAACCCGAGCCAGCCTGCCGCAGTCTGAGTGAGAGAGACGATGTCGTTCAAGAAGCTTCTGATCGCCAATCGCGGCGAGATCGCCATCCGCATCGCCCGTGCCGCGGCCGATGCCGGCATCGCGACGGTCGCGATCCATCCCGCTGACGATGCGCTGTCGTTGCACGTGCGGGTCGCCGACGAGGCGGTCGAAATCGCCGGACGCGGCGCGCGGGCTTATCTCGACATCGAGGCCATGGTGAAGGCAGCCAGGAGCACCGGCTGCGATGCCGTCCATCCCGGCTACGGCTTCCTCAGCGAGAATGCGGCGTTCGCCAAAGCCTGCGCCGATGCGGGCATCGTCTTCGTCGGGCCGAAGCCGGCCGCGCTGGAGCTGTTCGGCGACAAAGTTGCGGCGCGACAACTCGCAAAGCGCTGCGGTGTGCCCATCATCGCCGGCACCAGCGGGCCGTCGTCGCTCGAGGAGGTCACGGCGTTCTTCACCTCGCTCGGCAACAACGCAGCGATCGTGATCAAGGCGATGGCCGGCGGCGGTGGCCGCGGCATGCGCGTCGTCGAGAACGCTGCCGACCTCGCGGAGGCCTATACACGCTGCCAGTCCGAAGCCAAGGCGGCGTTCGGCTTCGACGGTGTCTATGCCGAGCGGCTGATCCGCCAGGCGCGCCACATCGAGGTGCAGATCATCGGCGACCGTCATGGCGCGATCTCTCATCTCTGGGAGCGCGAATGCACCATCCAGCGCCGGCACCAGAAGCTGATCGAAGTCGCGCCGAGCCCGTCGCTGAGTGATAGCCTGCGCGGCCGCATCATCGAGTCGGCGAAGCAGCTTGCGACGGCCGCGTCGTACGACAACCTCGGCACCTTCGAGTTCCTGGTCGACGGCACCGCCGAGGACAGTTTCGCGTTCATCGAGGCCAATCCACGGCTCCAGGTCGAGCACACCGTGACCGAGGAGGTTCTCGGCCTCGACCTCGTTCGCGCCCAGCTTGCGATTGCCGCGGGCGCATCGCTGGCCTTACTGGGTCTTGTGCAAGGCGCGATCCCGAAGCCGCGCGGCTATGCCATGCAGCTTCGCGTCAACATGGAAACGCTCGACGAAGCGGGCGCGACGCATCCGACCGGCGGCGTGCTCGCCGTGTTCGAGCCGCCGTCAGGCCCGGGCGTCCGCGTCGATGGTTTTGGTTATGCCGGCTACAAGACCAGCGCGGCCTTCGACTCGCTCCTTGCAAAAGTCATCGTGCATACGCCGGGCGAAGCCTGGCATGATGTTGTGGCAAAAGCCTCGCGTGCCCTGCGCGAATTCCGGATCGACGGCGTCGTCACCAACATCGCCTTCCTGCAGGCCGTGCTGGCGCATACCGATTTCCGGACCAACCGCATCGCGACCGACTTCATCGATCGCAATATCGCCAAGCTGGTCGAGGCGGCGGATGGCGCGGCCAAGCCGCTCTACTTTGCCGCGGCCGAGCGCGGCGGCGCCCCTGCCGCCGAGACGCACGTCGCGCAGATGGTGCCCGAAGGCGCGGTGATGGTTGCCGCGCCGTTGCAGGGCACCATCGTCACCATCCAGGTGAGGGAAGGCGAGATCGTGCGCCCCGGCCAGCAGCTCGCCGTGATCGAATCCATGAAGATGGAGCATCTGGTCATGGCCGAGCAGGGCGGCCGGGTCATGAAGCTCGCGGCCGGTGACGGCGTCACGCTGCTGCATGGCGAGCCGATCATGTACCTGGAGCCGCTCGATGTCGCGGCCGATCATTCGGCGGCAGAAGCCGACGTCGATCTCGATCACATCCGGCCTGATCTCGCCGAGTTGCTCGCGCGCCAGGCCAACACGCTCGATGCAAACCGCCCGGCCTCGGTCGAGCGCCGCCGCAATACCAACCAGCGGACCGCGCGCGAGAATGTCGCCCAGCTCGTCGACGACGGCTCGTTCATGGAGTATGGCAGCCTCGCGATTGCGGCGCAGCGCCGCCGGCGCAAGCTCGACGACCTCATCAAGAACACGCCGGCCGACGGCCTCGTGATGGGCGTCGCGACGGTGAACGCCGCAAAATTCAGCCCCGAAGCCGCGCGTTGCATCGTCGTGGCCTATGACTACACCGTGCTAGCGGGCACGCAGGGCCACATGAACCACAAGAAGATCGACCGCATGCTGACGCTTGCGGAAGACTGGCGCGTGCCCCTGGTGTTCTATGCCGAAGGCGGCGGAGGTCGGCCCGGCGATACCGACCGGCTCGGCATGACCGGGCTCGACGGCCCGTCCTTCGTGCAATTCGCAAGGCTCTCCGGCCTCGTGCCCGTCATCGGCGTCGTCTCCGGCTATTGCTTCGCCGGCAACGCCGCGATGCTCGGCTGCTGCGACGTCATCATCGCCACCAAGAACGCCTCGATCGGCATGGGCGGCCCCGCGATGATCGAGGGCGGCGGCCTCGGCGTCTATCATCCGGCCGAGGTCGGCCCTGTCTCGTTCCAGTCGCCGAACGGCGTCATCGACATTCTTGTTGAGGACGAGGAGGAGGCGACCTCGGTTGCGCAGAAATACCTCTCCTACTTCCAGGGTGCGGTGAAGGATTGGGAGGCGGCCGACCAGCGCCTGCTCCGCCGCGCCATCCCCGAGAATCGCCTGCGCGTCTATGACATCCGTAGCGTCATCGATCTCGTCGCCGACAAGGACAGCGTGCTGGAGCTGCGCCGCGACTACGGCGTCGGCATGATCACCGCGCTGATCCGGATCGAAGGCAAGCCGTTCGGCCTGATCGCCAACAATCCGCGCCATCTTGGCGGCGCCATCGATGCCGACGCCGGCGACAAGGCCGCGCGCTTTCTCCAGCTCTGCGACGCCTTCGATCTGCCCGTTGTCTCGCTCTGCGATACGCCCGGATTCATGGTCGGCCCGGAGGCCGAGAAGACTGCGATCGTGCGCCACGTCTCGCGCATGTTCGTCACAGGCGCGAGCCTTACCGTGCCGCTGTTCGGCATCGTGCTGCGCAAGGGCTATGGGCTTGGCGCGCAGTCGATGATCGGCGGCGGCTTCCACGCCTCCTTCTTCACCGCCGCCTGGCCGACCGGCGAGTTCGGCGGCATGGGCCTGGAAGGCTATGTCCGCCTTGGCTTCCGCAAGGAGATGGAGGCGATCGCCGATCCCGAGGAGCGCGAGACCTACTATCGCAACAAGGTCGCCGAGCTCTATGCCAACGGCAAGGCGGTCTCGATCGCCTCGGTGTTCGAGATCGACAACGTCATCGACCCCGCCGAGACGCGGCGCTGGATCATGGCGGGGCTGCGCTCGGTGCCGAAGCCGCCGGTGCGGACAGAGAAGAAACGGCCGTGTATCGACACGTGGTGAGGGCGGTGCAGCAATAGCCTGCGTCCCGGTTCCCGATTGACATCCCCGCCTGTGGTGCCAGACTTTGCACAATAATACAGGGTGGAGACGCCGCGATGGCCAGCCTTTCGGCCTCGAACCATGTCGCCCGTGTCTTGTCCGTGGCCAATCATGTGGCCGACGTCGATGCTTCCTCGCGCATCGAAAACTCCTGGCGGCGCTGCCTGATCAGCCACAAGCTCGATCCCGCCCGGCAGGGCCCGCCGCAGACGCTGACCGAAGCCGAGATCCGTCACGTCGCCGAGCCGATGGAGGAGACCATCCGGCTGCTCACGCCCGAGCTCGACGATCTCGCCCGCGTGCTGCGCGACGCCGGCTATTGCGTCAATCTGGCCGACGCCAACGCGACCATGCTGTTCAGCCGTCTGCCTGGCGAGGCCGACGCGCGGATGTTCATGGACTGGAAGATCTACACCGGTTCGAACTTTGCCGAGACGTTTGAAGGCACCAATGGCCTGGGCACCTGCCTCGCCGAGCAGAAGCCGATCCTGGTGCATCGCGACGAACATTTTCGCGCGCAGTGGCACATGTTCTCCTGCGCCGTCGCGCCGCTGTTCGACCAGGCCGGGCGTCTCGCCGGCGCAATCAACATCACCTCGTGCCGCGAGGATCTCGAACGCGCCGCGCATCAGCTCGCGCTCGCGGTGACGATGGAAGCGACGCGGCGGATGGAGGGGGCGATCTTCCGCGATCACTTCCGCAATGCCTGGATCGCGACCGTGCCGGGCGACGGCGGCAGCGGACTGCTCGCCTACGACGACGACCGCCGCATCGTCGGCGCCTGCCGTGCAGCGCGCGCCTTGCTCGGCCTCACCGACGGCCTGATCGCCTCCGGCATCGATCTGTCGCGCTACATCAAGCTGGACCAGGTGCGTAACCCGGACGAAGTGGCCGAGCTACGCCGTGCCGATGGTCGTCCGCTGGGCCGAAGCCATGTCTCGCCGCCGCTGCGCGCAAAATCATCAGCGCCGCGCCACGACGTTTCCGTCGATCGCTTCGATGCGCTGCATCGGCTGGCCGGCCGCGATCCGGGCCTCGTGAAGAGCGTGAAGCGCCTCCGGAGCATCGGCGATCACAATCTGCCGGTGCTGCTGCATGGCGAGACCGGCGTCGGCAAGGACGTGTTCGCGCGCGCCATTCACACGGCCAGCAACCGCGCGCGCAACAACTACGTCGCGCTGAATTGCGCCGCGATGCCGGAGAGCCTGATCGACGCCGAGCTGTTCGGCTACGAAGCCGGCGCCTTCACCGGCGCGCGGCGCGATGGCTCGAAGGGCCTCATCGTGCAGGCCGACGGCGGCACGCTGTTCCTGGACGAGATCGGCGACATGCCGATCGCAATGCAGACGCGCCTCCTGCGCGTGCTGGAGAACCGCGAGGTCTGGCCGCTCGGTGCGCTCAAGCCCGTGCCGGTCGACATCCGCCTGATCAGCGCCACCCATCGCGACCTCGGTCGCATGGCGGAGGAGGGCGCCTTCCGCGCCGATCTCTATTTCCGCCTGCGTGGCATGGAGGTGCGGCTGCCGGCGCTCCGTGAGCGCGCGGACCGCGATGATATCATCCGCCAGATCGCGCGCGAGGAGGCGCCGAACTGCCGGCTCTCGCAGAAGGCTTGGGGGTTGCTCGCGGCCTATCCCTACCCCGGCAACATGCGCCAGCTCCGCCACGTGCTGCGGCTCGCCGGCTGCACGGCGGAGGATGGAGTGATCACGGACGCCGATCTCGATCTGCCGCCATTTGGCGGGAGAGCAGTGGAGAGCGATCTCGCGGCGGCCGAGCGCGCCACGATCGTGGAAGCGCTCCGCAAGTACGGCGGCCGCGTCACCGAGGCGGCGAATGCGCTAAAACTCAGCCGCGCGACGCTGTATCGGAAGATCAAGCAGCTGAAGATCGAAACGGCGCAGTAGCGTTCAATCGCGTGCGGCGGACGTTCTTCTCCTCTCTCCCTGTGGCCTGTCGCGCAATCCATCAATCGTGTGTTTGAGGATGCTCGCTCCACTCCGCTCCCACGGCGCGGGCAACTGTATTTCCGAAAAGATGGAAGATTGTAAGGATTGCAATCCGCAGTTGAAGTGACAAATAGCAGTCGCACTGCCTTAACGGATCTGTGACCAGCGGCAGTGAGCCGGTTCACACACAAAAAATCCAGCGTCGCCTAAATCAACGAACGCATTCTTCGGTCCACGCAGCACGGTCGTCGACCGCGAATGATTTTCTGACAAATATTTGGGTGTGCTGATGAGTATTGATCACGCGGCCAGCAGCAGCGACCTTTCGACCCTGTTCAATTTCAGACGCGTCAGGTCAAGATGCACAAAAGCGGTCATGTTCTCCGGATGTTTGGTAGTCAACTTCATCTCAATGACCGGCACGGCGTCCGCTCACGTGAAGTGGTTCGTGCCATGCATCGTGTCCGACGATCCGCTGCCGGTTCAGGCAGTATTCACCACCACGTTCTTCTTGTTCTTGGCGCTGTTTCTTGCACTGTTCTATCTCGCCTGCGTGGCAGAGCAGACCACGTTCGGGCTCATGCTCTCAAGATTTCTGGATCACGTGACCGAGCCTTTGCGCCGTCGCGTCGATGACCTTTTGCGAGGGGTCGCGGCGGTGTTCTTCGCTTTGTTGTGGGCTCACGGTGGGCTCATTCTCACCCCGGAACTCGAAGCAAACAGTATCTGGCTCTCGGCCATTCAGTTGCTCATTCCGTTGTTTTTGGCGGCGCGGCCCACACTCCCGGCGGCGGGGGCAGCTATACTGCTGCTCTATGGCTATGGTGCCGCCTGCTATGGTCTGTTTCACATGCTGGACTACCCGGTCTTTCTCGGGCTCGGGGTATGGTTCGCGCTTTCCCTATCGCACGACGCCAAGCTGCTTGCTTTTCGCTCTGATTTCCTGCGGTGGACTGTCGCCCTATCCTTGTTATGGCCGTCGATGGAGAAATTTGTATACCCGGCCTGGGTCGCGGCGATCGCGGTAAATCATCCCGAATTGACCTTGGGTTTCAATGTCTCGACTGTCGTTACCGCCGCCGGGATTGTGGAATTCGGCCTTGCTTTCGCGCTGTTCTGGACACCGTTGGTCCGACGTCTCTCCGCGCTTGCCTTGGTGCTGCTGCTGACCGCCGCAACCCTCGATTTTGGCAAGGTGGACGGGATAGGTCATTTGATGATCGTCGCCATACTTGTCGTTGTGTTCGCGGATAAAGAAGATCGGCCTGTCCGGTATCGTCCCGCGCTCGCGCCGCTAGTTAGCAGTATGGCTTTGCCGGCCACGCTCCTTCTCTACACCGGGGCTCACACGCTCTCTTACGCATCTTTGAGCGCCCCGATCGAGCCGCTCGCGGGCGGCGCGGCATTGCTGCTCCTCATCTTCCTTTGCCTGCGCCGGTTCGCGGGACATCCGACCAACCCGCGCGACAAGAGCGAACAGGACCCTGTCCGCCAACTACCGCTCCGCACGAACGTCCTGGTGGTTTCGCCCGATGCTGCGCCCGTGGCGTTTGGCGGGGTCGCCTTGGCGGCTGTCGTGTTGATTGCGTTGGGCCTGCACGGCCATGAGTTGAAAGTTCCGCCCTCGGGCGCAAGCGTAGCACCTCGGCAGCAGCACTCGACATGAGCACCAGTGGCTAGCCTTTGCCTCTCTCCGCAAAGCGGGGAGAGCGCGCACTGCCGAAGCCGCTGCTCACGAAAAATCCGTCCAGCTTAGATGCCGGGAGTCGAGGTCGCCGACTGAAACGGTCTCACGTATCTCCTGCGGCGTATGGAAGCTACTGCGTAGATACACCAGCGGCGTCGCTGCGCTTGAATGCGTCGCGTCGCGGACCTCGCCGACGAAGATCGAATGGGTCTTGGTCTCGAACTCCTGCGCCAGCACGCAGTCGAAGGCCGCGACGGCATCGGTCAAAACCGGCGCGCCTGTCACCCCCCGCGTCCATTGGCCGAACGCGAAGCGATCGTCACCATTGACGCCTTTCTGACCGCTGAAGGTCAGCGCCAGCAGGGCGTGATCCTCGTGCAGGAAGTTGATTGCAAAGGCGCCTTCCTCGCGGATGCGGGTGTGGGCGCTGGCGTTGCGGTTGACGCAGACGATCAGCGAGGGCGGATTGTCCGACAGCGAGGTCGCCGACGTCACCGTCAGCCCGGTGCGCTTGCCGTGTTCGGCACCAACGGTGACCAGCGCAACCGCGCCGGCGCATTGGCGCATCGCCTGCTTGAAGTCTTTGGCGTCGACCGTCACGCGGAAATCTCCGAAATAAAGCGGGTGCGACACGTTCGCGCCGCACCCGCCAAGCGTCAAGCGGCCTTCTTCGCGGAGCCGAGATGCTTCAGGCGCGGCATCACCTCGTTCTTGAGCAGCGCGAGTGAGTGGTGCCAGGCCTCCGGCTTGTGCTTGTAGTCGAAGCCGAACACGCAGAGCACGCCGAAGCCGCCGACCTCGTCGTAGATCTTCTCGATCTTCTCGGCGACGGTCGCGGGCGAGCCGACCACCCAGTTCCGCTTGGCGCAATATTCGACGGTGACGTCGCTGTCGGGCACGTCAGGCGCATGCTTGAGATAGTCCTTGAAGCCGAAATGGCCGAGCAGCGGCAGGAAGTACTCGCTCATCATCCGGCCCATCATGTCGCCGGTCGAGAGCTTCCAGGCCTCCTCGTCGGTGTCGGCGACGAACACCTCGCGCACCAGGCGCCAGTCCTGGCGGTTCGGCTTGCGACCGGTCTTGGCGGCCCCGATCTCGACCGAGTCCCAATGGCTGGAGACATAGGCCGGGTTGAGGTTGAGGCTCATCGGGATGAAGCCGCGCTCGCCCGCGAGCTTCAGCGTGTCCGAGTTCTTCGACAGCCCGGCAACGCCGATCGGCGGATGCGGCGCCTGCAGCGGCTTGATGTGCGGTTTCAGGAAGTCGAACATCGTGTCCGGCTTGGTCACCGTCCAGAATTTTCCTTTGTGCGTGAATGGCGCGGGCTCGGTCCAGAGCTTGAGGATGATTTCGAGCGCCTCGCGGGTCATGTCGCGGTTCTGTCCGCTCATGCCGTCGACGTTGAACATCGCCCAGTCGCTCGGCAGGCCCGAAGCCGCCACGCCGAAATTGAGCCGGCCCTCGGAGAGATGATCGAGCATGGCGACACGGTTGGCGAGCTCGGCCGGATGGTGATAGGGCAGCAGGAAGCCGCCCGGTCCGATCCGCAGGCGTTTGGTCTGCATCAGGGCCTGTGCGATCAGGAGGTCCGGCGTGGGATTGGGTTCCCAGGGCGCGGTATGGTGCTCGCCGATCCATGCCTCCTGATAGCCGAGTTCGTCGAGCCAGCGCAGGACCTGCAGGTCCCAGTCATGTCCTTCCTTCAGGCCGCACTCCGGCGGATGCGAAGGCATCGTGAAATAGCCGATCTCCATGGGTTTCCTCATCTGATGTTGACGCGTCTTGCTGCGCGTTCGCTGACGTAAACAGGAGCTACTTCAGCAAGCGGTGTGCCAGCGTGGCCAGCGCCCACACCCCGCGAGAAAACGCTGGTTTAGGGCGGCAATTGCCGATATTCCCGGATCAGATATGCAAGACCCGTCTCATCGTCGCGAGACGGCGTCTCAGCCGCGAGACGAGGATACGATTCGAAATGACCGAACCCGCTTATGTCGCGGTGGACTGGGGCACCAGCAGCTTTCGGCTCTGGCTGGTCGATCGCACCGGCAAAGCGCTGGCCGGGCGCCGCAGCGACGAGGGCATGCTGGCCGCGGCCAAGGCCGGCTTCCCCGGCGTGCTGCAATCGCACCTCGCCGCGGTCCAGGCGCCCGACCATCTGCCGGTCCTGGTTTGCGGCATGGCCGGCGCCAAGACCGGCTGGGTCGAGGCCGGTTATGTCGATACGCCGGCGCCTCTGTCGGCGATCCTGAAGCAGGCCGCCCGCGTGCCCGGTGCGGCGCGCGACGTCCGCATCCTGCCCGGCATCGCGCAGCGCAACACCAAAGCGCCTGATGTGATGCGCGGCGAGGAGACGCAATTGCTCGGCGCGCTCGGCCTCGACGCCGCCGGCGAGGCGCTGGTCTGCATGCCCGGCACCCATTCGAAATGGGTGCGCGTGCAGGACGGCACCGTCGCGCATTTTTCGACATTCATGACCGGCGAGCTGTTCAGCGTCGTCTCGCGCGAGACGATCCTGTCGCTCGCGGTCGCCGGCGCCGATGCGGCCGAGGATGCTGAAAGTTTCAAGTCAGCGGTGAAAGCCGCGTTCGCGGCGCCGGCTTTCGCGGCCAATCTGCTGTTCACCGCAAGATCGCGCCAGCTGCTGTTCGGTGGCACGCCGGCTGCGGCGCGCGAGACATTGTCGGGCACGTTGATCGGTGCGGAGCTCGCGGCGGGCCTCTCCGGTAACGTGCCGAAAGCAGGCATCTCGCTAATTGCCTCGGGCCTGCTGGCGGCGTTGTACCGGCAGGCTTTCGACGCGCTGTCGGTTACCGTGAACCCGATCGATGCCGATGAAGCGGTGCGTCGTGGCCTGTCGATGGCGGCGGCCGCGATCTGGACGAAGTAGAAGGATCTTTGAGATGAGCGTTCCCTTCCCGTCGATGAAGCGCCCCTTGGTCGCGATCCTGCGCGGCGTCAAGCCGGAGGAGACCGAAGCCATCCTCAATGTGTTGATCGAAGCCGGCATGACCGCGATCGAGATTCCCCTGAACTCGCCCGATCCGTTCCGCTCCATCGGTCTTGCGGCGAAGCTCGCGCCCGCAGGCGTGCTGATCGGCGCCGGCACGGTGCTGACCACTGGCGATGTCGATCGCCTCAATGACGTCGGCGGCAAGCTGATGGTCTCGCCGAATGTGGATACGCAGGTGCTGGCACGCGCGCATCAGTACGCCATGATCACGCTGCCCGGCGTGTTCTCGCCGACTGAGGCGCTGCTGGCGGCGCGCTCCGGCGCATCCGGTCTGAAGTTTTTCCCGGCGAGCGTGCTCGGCGCATCCGGCATCGCCGCGATCCGCGCCATCCTGCCCGCAGGCGTGATGATCGCAGCCGTCGGCGGCGTCTCCGACCATAATTTTGCGGAGTACATCAAGGGCGGCGTGACCGCTTTTGGCCTCGGCTCCAGCCTCTACAAGCCCGGCATGTCGGCCGCCGACGTCGCCGCGCGCGCGAAAGCGACGATTGAGGCCTACGATCGGGCGATTGCGAAAGACTGAAGCACCAATAAACAAGCCGTGATGCCGTCACGGTCATGCGTTGTCCTATCTTGCTGCAACAGCGAGATCAGGAGACCGACATGGCAATCAACAACATAGCCGATCTGTTCGTGGCAACGCTCGAACAGGCCGGCGTCAAGCGTATCTACGGCATTGTCGGCGACAGCCTGAATGGTCTGACCGAAGCGCTGCGCCGCCGCGGCACCATCGAATGGATTCATGTCCGCCACGAGGAGGTCGCGGCTTTCGCGGCCGCTGGCGAGGCCGAGATGACCGGCAGCCTTGCCGTCTGCGCCGGATCCTGCGGTCCCGGCAATCTGCATCTGATCAACGGCCTGTTCGATGCGCACCGCAGCCGCGTGCCGGTGCTGGCGATCGCCGCGCAGATTCCGTCGGCCGAGATCGGCGGCGGCTATTTCCAGGAAACCCATCCGCAAAACCTGTTTCGCGAATGCAGCCATTATTGCGAGTTGATCTCGGATGCGAGCCAGCTGCCCTTCGTGCTGGAGAACGCGATCCGCGCAGCCGTAGGCCTGCGCGGTGTCGCTGTCGTCGCGATGCCCGGCGACGTCGCGTTCCGCTCGCCACCGAAGCGCGCGCTGTCGACCAATCGCGGTCTGTCGCTCGCCGCACCGAAGGTCGTCCCTCAAGCCGATGAGCTGAAGGCGCTCGCCGATCTCATGAATAGCTCGGAGCGCATCACGCTGTTCTGCGGCCGTGGCTGCGCCGGCGCGCATGCGCCGCTGATGCAACTGGCAGAAAGCCTGAAGAGCCCGATCGTGCACGCGCTCGGCGGCAAGGAGCACGTCGAATACGACAATCCCTATGATGTCGGCATGACCGGCTTCATCGGCTTCTCCTCGGGCTATGCCGCCATGCACGCCTGCGATGCGCTGGTGATGCTGGGTACGGACTTTCCCTACAAGCAGTTCTTCCCCGCCGATGCGAAGGTTGCGCAGATCGACATCCGTCCGGAAAATCTCGGACGGCGCGCCAAGATCGATCTTGGTCTCGTCGGCGACGTCAAGCTGACCATCGAGGCGCTGCTGCCGCTGCTCAAGACCAAGACGCAGCGCAGGCATCTCGACGATGCTCTCGCGCATTACAAGAAGGCACGCGAAGGCCTCGACTCCCTCGCCAAGGGCACGCCCGGCAGCAAACCGATCCATCCGCAATATCTGGCAAAGGTGATCAGCGACCACGCTTCCGACGATGCCGTCTTCACCGCCGATGTCGGCACGCCGACGGTGTGGGCGGCGCGCTATCTCGCCATGAACGGCCGCCGCCGGCTGATCGGCTCCTTCGTGCACGGCTCGATGGCCAATGCCATGCCGCAAGCGATCGGCGCGCAGGCCGCGCAGCCCGGCCGTCAGGTGATCTCGCTGTCCGGCGACGGCGGCTTCACCATGCTGATGGGCGATCTGATCACGCTGACGCAGATGAAGCTGCCGGTGAAGGTCGTCGTCTTCAACAACGGCGTGCTCGGCTTCGTCGCGCTGGAGATGAAGGCGGCCGGCTTCGTCGACACCAATGTCGATCTGGAGAATCCGGATTTCGCCGCGATGGCGCGCGCGATGGGTATTTTTGCCAAACGCGTCGAAGATCCCGGCGAGCTGCCCGGCGCAATGAAGGAGATGCTGGCGCATAACGGCCCGGCGCTGCTCGACGTCGTCACCGCCAAGCAGGAGCTGTCGATGCCGCCCACCATCACGGCCGAGCAGGTCAAGGGCTTTAGCCTCTGGGTGCTGCGCGCGGTGATGAGCGGCCGTGGCGACGAGGTGATCGACCTTGCGAAGACCAACCTGCTATCGCGTTGAAGCTCTCTATTTGAGCATGATCTTATCGGAAAACCGCTTCGCACTTTTCCGGATCATGCTCAGCCGCGCTTCGCGGACGGCGCGGGCAGCTGCTCGTGGCGGCGCTGGAAGCGCTGCCAGTGCAGCACGATGCCGATCAGCGCCGCCGGCACGAAGCCGAGCAGCAGAAGCCAGAGCGGCAGTTCCTTCGGCGAGATGAAGGCGATGGCGATGTCCGAGATCAGCCAGAGCGCTGCGAACATCACCGCGAAATCCGTGCGCGGGCAGCGCAGATAATAGAAAACGGCGGTGATGATCACGGCGGGCGCGATCGCAATCGCGATCATGACCGCCGTCAGCTCCTTCGGCGTCACCGCGTCGAGCACCATCGAGGCCAGCAGCCAGATGGCGGCGAACATGGCGATGATGTCGATCGGATGCCGCAACCGAATACCTTTCGCTGGTTTGCGCTATGGTTGGGCCCAAACCTTCGACGTCGAGCCCGATCCGTCAAGTAAAATACACCTATTCCTCGTCGCTTCCGGGCGTCGGACGCAGCATGAAATGGCCGAAGGCGGACGCGATCGGCTTGGCAGGATCGTCCTGCCAGGCCCGCGCCTCGAAGGCGACGATGCGCCGTCCCTGTTTCACGATCGAGACATTGGCCATGGTGTCCAGCGCCCGCCCGGAGCGCAGGTAATTGACGGTGAGCCCGATCGGCTTCGGCAGCGCCGCGATGCCAAGCTCGCGCCGTACGCCGAAAATCGCCGTGGTCTCGAGGAAGGCGCCGGTCATGCCGCCATGGATGGCGGGCAGGATCGGGTTGCCAATGATTTGTGGCGAGAACGGCATCGTCAGCGTGCCGTCATCATTGACGCGAATGCCGAGAGCGCGGGCGAATGGGCTGCGCGCGAACGGACCATCCGGATCATCAGGTGCTTCCAATGTCGGAATACTGCGCGAATCCATCCGGCGGTCCGCCAGCATGTTGGTCCGGTTGGCGCCGATCATGAAGCAGGCGGTGGCGGTCGCCACCGGATCGTCCTCGGACTCCTGGTAGGCCGTGGAGCGCACGAAGGCGATCGAGCGCGTGGTGCGGTAGCAGACCGAATGCGCCTTGATGGCAAGGCCGGGCGTCGCCGGCTTCTGGTAGTCGATACGCAGATCGAGCGTCGCGATCGCGCTGGTGCCGTCGAGCGCCAGCTGCACCGCCATGCCGCAGCTCTCGTCCAGCATTGCGGTGACGACGCCACCATGCAGCACACCGGTCTCGGTGTCGCCGACGAAGACGGGGCGGTAGGGCAGGCTCGACCAGGCCTCGCTGGGTGCGAATCGGTCGAGCTGGAGCCCGCTGATATGGCCATAGTCGGATCGGCGGCCCTTGATGGCCTCGGCGAGTTCCTCGAACGGAAGCGTGGTCGATGAGCTGGACATGATGATGTTCTAGACCAGTAGGGCGCCGCGCAAAACCCCGCATGCGCCGCTGCACGGCAGGTTTGGCCTCGACAGCGCCTGCTGAAGCAACGATGGTGGGCGTCCGTTCCCTGCCTGCGAGGAGTACCCCATGGCCGATCCCGAAACGCCCGCCGCCAACCAGGGGCCCGTCACCATTTCCACCTCGAGCTCGGAGCGGGCGCCGATCATCTATTTCGACGGCGCCTCCTGCTTCGGCCATCACAACGGCGCAATCCAGATCGAGCTGGCCGCAAATCTCCTGATGCCGATCGGTGCCGCCGTCAGGGTCGACGTGGTCCAGACCGCGCACTTACGCTGCAGCCCGGCCGCGGCACTGGCCTTGCGCGAAGCGCTCGACAAGGCGCTTGCGATGCTCAAGCTCGGTCAGCAGCAGCCGGATGAAGCGATCCCGACGGTGAAGAACTGAGCAAGAACTGAGATTGACAGCCATCCGCCTTTGCGTCACTTTTCGCGCAGGTTGATACGACCTGCCGGTTGCACCCTCCGTGGTACGGTGAATGTATCGAGCCTTGATCGGCCCCCTTTGCCCGAGCGACCGGGTCAGCAACGCAACCACCTGACACACCTGGATCGCTCATGCAGAGGACGAACCGATGCGCGATTTTCGCGATGCCAAGGCTATGGCGCAGACCCTGCGCGAATCCCTGACCACCAAGGCCGTCACCATCAGCCACAGCGAAAGCCTGGAACTGGTGTCGAGGATGCTGGGCGTTGCCGACTGGAATACGCTGTCGGCGTTGCTCCATGCCGAGCGGCGTGACACGGCGGCGCCGATCGTAAAATTCAAGAGTTCGACAGCGGTCTATCCCGCCGTCCCCTTGCGGGACTTCGTGCCGTTTCCCGGCGCGACCTTTCCGTTATTCGTCGGGCGCGAGAACACCGTTCTTGCCCTCAACCACGCATTCGAGAACGAACGTGAAATGGTTTGTGCGATCCAGCGCGATAGCGGCGTCGACGAGCCGCGATTTGGCGACGTCTACGAAGTCGGCGTGCTGGTTCAATTGGTCGAGCTCGAACGGCTCCAGGACGGTTCGATCAGGGTGCTCACGCGTGCACTCCGTCGCGTCGCGATGCGCGGCTTCGCAGCGCTGTCGAACGGCTATTGGTCCGAGGCTTCCGAAGCGCCGGAGATTCCGCCCATTGATGCGCCCGACCTGATCCGCAGGACCATCCAGCGTTTCGACGATTACGCAGCCGCCCATGGCTTGCTGATGCCTGACATCTGGTTGTTCTTCGATCAGACGGGCGACATTGGCCGTATTGCCGATACCATGGCGATGCGCATGAAGCTGCCGGTCAAGGACAAGTACGAGCTGCTCGCAATCCTCGATCCCGTGAAGCGGCTGGAAAAGATCGAAGGGCTACTGGACGTGCCGGCTCGCCCGTTGGCTCCGGCCTATGATGCCACACGCCGCCGGGCGCTCATCCTGGCCGATCAGCGCCGCCATCAGTTTGCGACGCTCGAACACTTGCTGCTGGCGCTGACCGAAGACGGCGATGCGGCGCCTATCCTGCAGGCCAGCAAAGCCGATCTCGGCCTTCTCCGGCAGAACGTCACCGACTATATCGACAAGGAGCTCGCGCACACCGTGATCGAGACGGGCACCGCGGTGCCGACCCCTGCATTCCGGCGCGTCGATCGCCGCGCCGCACTTATCGCTCAAGAGTTCGGCAACCCTGAAGTGACCGGCACCAATGCGCTGGTCGCTCTGTTTCCGGAGACGCGAAGCCCCGCGGCGCGCATGCTCGCCGACCAGGGCATATCGCGCTTTCGCGTGGACAAGGCCATCGCGCGAAGCGCTGGCAAGGATAAAGGCTAGCTTACGCCTTCGCCACATGCACCGTCGGCGCCTTGCCGCCGTTCCACCTGCCGTCGAGCGCGCGCTCGATCTGGGCGGAAAGCTGCAGCAGCAGGCCGTCATTGGCCTGCTTGGCAATGGCCTGGATACCGAGCGGCAGGTCGTGGTCTTGGGCAGCCATCGGCAGCGAGATCGCCGGCATGCCGCAGAGATTGCCGAGCGGCGTGAAGGCGAAGAAGCGCCAGAGATTGTCGAACCAGTCGAGCACGTCTGGGTTGTCGGAAGTGGTGAGATATTCTTTGGTGCCGACCTTCGGCGTCGGCAGCGCGGTGATCGGCGTCAGGATCACGTCCCACTGTTCGAAGAAGCTGCCGAAGCCGCGCGAGGTCGTGTTGAACACGGCTTGCATCTTCGCCCGGTCGGCGAAGCTGGTTTGAAGCCCGGCTTCCCAGATCCGGATGTTCATCGGCTCGATCAGATCTTCCGGCGGGCGCTCCAGCCCGCGCGCGGCCAGCATGTTGGAGATCACCACCGAGAAGTTCGAGATGTAGCAGGTGGTCTGCGCGGCAAAGGCGGCGCGGAAATCGAGCTCGGGCAGCGCATAGTCGACATGATGGCCGAGGCCTTCGAGGAAGCGGCCGGTCTTCTCCAACTCGGCTGCGATCTCCGGCGTCGCGGCGTAATCGCCCCAGGTGTGGGACAACGCGATGCGCAGCTTCGACGGATCGCGCTTGATCATCTCGCTGTAAGGCTGCGCCGTGGTCCAGAACGGCATGAACTCGCCGGGTGCAGGCCCCCGGGCATGGTCGACGAAAGCGGCGGTGTCACGCACCGTGCGTGACTGGCAGCCCTGGATCGAGACGAGGCCGGTGAGGTCGGACATGTGCGGCGCCAGCGAGAACACGCCGCGCGACACCTTCAGGCCGATATTGCCGTTGACGCCGGCGGGAATGCGGATCGAGCCGCCGCCGTCGGTGGCATGCGCGATCGGCACCACACCGGCCGCGACCATCGCGGCGCTCCCGGCTGACGAGCCGCAGGTGGTGTAATCGGTATTCCAGGGGTTGCGCGTGACATAAACAGCGGGATTGTCGGCCGAAGAACAGACGCCGAATTCCGGCGTGGTGGTGCGCCCGATCAAATTGAGGCCTGCCTGGCGGAATTTGCCGGTCAGGAATGTGTCAGCCGCTGCACGGTTGCCGCGCATCAACAACGAGCCCATTTCCTGCAGCCGGCCCTTCATGGTCGGTCCCAGATCCTTCATCAGGAAGGGCAGGCCGGCGAAGGGACCAGCGAGATTGGCGCCGTCCTTGGCGGGATCGGCGATCACGTCATCGAACAGTTCGACCACGCCCGACAGCGTCGGGTTGACCTTGGCGACGGCGGCCGCGGCCTGCCGTGCCAATTCCTTCGCCGTCAGCTCGCCCTTGCGCACGCGTGCCGCAAGGCCCACGCCATCGTGTTGCGCCCATTCGTTCCAGCTCATCGGCAAAGTCATGAAGTCAAAATCCCCTCAGATAGTGGCGCCACCTTTTTCGCAAGGGCCCGCATGAATCAACTGAGCCGGCGCGAAGGGCAGGGTTGCGCGGGGCGGAGAGGTGGCCGCTCAATCGGAGAGCCGTGCGATCACCGCAACCGGGCCGCCGCCGGCGGGCCCCTGGTGCTCGGCGCCGCCGGAGACGTAGACCGCGCTGGTGCCGGCAAGGCCGGCGATCAGGCCCCCGACCGCCGCGCGGGCGTGGCGTGTCGAGCTGATGTCGGTGTCTTCGAGCATGGTATGGCGGAGGCCGCGCACGGTGCCGTCAGGCGAAGCCTCGGCCTTGGCGAAGATGTTGACGAGCTCGCGGCCGGCTTTTGCCTGCGGGCCAAGTCCGACGCCAAGTCCGACGCTGCCCAGCGCCTCGGTGACGGCGGCAGCGTCGATGGCGTCGCTCATCACCGCATGCCCGATCTGGAATTCGCTCGCGGACGCCCCCGAATTACCGAGCACGATGACGACGTTGTGCATCAGCTCGATCCCTGAGGATGTCGAGGCCACCTTCGAGAACATATCGTAACGTCGCAGCACGTCCTCGTCCTTGACGTCGGCGGCGATCTCGCCGAGCGCAACTGCAACGCCGAGCGCGGAAGCGCCGCGCGAATAGGCCATCGAGCTGTAGGCGCTGATCGTCGCCGTCTTTTGGCCGCGCGCGGCGGCCGCCTCGACACGCTCGCTGGTGAGCAGCGGACACTTGATCTGGACGAAATGAACATCAGTGGTATCGCTGATGCCGGCATCGTCCATCGCGGCCTTCACCGCTTTGCCGGTCTCGGTGATCTGCGCGGAGCGGCCGAGCTCTTCGGGCAGGAAATCCCGGGTCTGCGCCATGCCGATGCTCAGGCGCTTGCCTGACATGCTTGCCGGGCGCTCGGCCTCGCGGCGCGTAAACACCGTGATGTGCGGGCTGAGCACGCCCTCGGTCCCGCCCGACATCACGAAGGCGATGCGCTGCTCGACCTCTTCAGGCGTCAGATCGAGCTTTGGCGCCAGCGCCGTGCACAGCGCGGCGACGGCATACTCCCGGGTGAAATCATTGACGCCGCCATTGCCCTCGGTCTTGCCGAGGATCGCCAGGATGGAGGTCGGATCGATCGCGCCAGAGCTGATCAGGCTCATGAGGCCGGAAACGTCGCCGGGGCCCTTGGTGGCGATCTTGAAGACGCCGGCCGATGTGGTGCGCATGGAGTGTCCTCGTGGGCAGTTCGGTGGTCCGGCAAGGGCAACCAGCCGTGGAAGCGGGGTCGATGTCAAGCCGTCTAACCATCACCCCCGCGCAATGGCGAAGCCATTGTCGCTAAAGGTGCGCGCTCTGCGACGCGATAGCGGCGCAGAGGAAGCCCCCGCGCCATCCCCACGATTGTGGCGGGATCGCATCACGGCAACAAAAAAAATCCTCTGTCGACGGTTGCGCTGCGCATCTTGATGAATCAACCTCGGTTGGTTCATAAGCGGCGTCCCGCGGTCGGATTTCGGTCTGCGTCGCGTGCTTGAAGATAAAGGGATTCTCGCGTGGCAAATATCAACCAGAAAATTGCGCAGGAGCTTGGGGTACGGGCGGAGCAGGTCGAGGCGGCGGTGACGCTGCTGGACGGCGGCGCCACGGTTCCCTTCATCGCGCGCTACCGCAAGGAAGCGACCGGTGCGCTCGACGACGCGCAATTGCGCACCCTGGAGGAGCGCCTGGTTTACCTGCGCGAGCTCGAAGACCGCCGCAAGGCCATCCTCGAATCGGTCCGCGAGCAGGGCAAGCTCGACGCGGCGCTGGAAGCCTCGATCATGGCCGCCGACAGCAAGGCGCGCCTGGAGGACATCTACCTGCCGTTCAAGCCGAAGCGCCGCACCAAGGCGGAGATCGCCAAGGAAGCCGGCCTCGAGCCGCTCGCCAATCAACTGATGGCGGAGCCCGGCAACGATCCCAAGGTCGTCGCCGAGGGCTTCATCAATGCCGAGAAGGGCGTTGCGGATGCCGTGGCCGCGCTCGACGGTGCCCGCGCCATCCTGGTCGAACGCTTCGACGAAGACGCCGATCTGATCGGCGCCTTGCGCGAGGAGATGTGGACCAATGCGCGCATGGCCTCCAAGGTGCGCGAGGGCAAGACAACCGAGGGCGAGAAATTCGCCGACTATTTCGACTTCTCCGAGCCACTGACGAAACTGCCCTCGCACCGCATCCTTGCGATGTTCCGCGGCGAGAAGGAAGAGATCCTCGATCTCCAGATCCAGGCCGAGGAAGCGCCGCCCGCCGGCGTTCCGGGCGCCTACGAATTGAAGATCATGAAGCGGTTCGGCATCGCCGACCTCAAACGCGCCGGCGACCGCTGGCTGATCGACACCGTGCGCTGGGCCTGGCGCACCAAGATCCAGGTGCATCTCAACATCGATTTGCGCATGCGGCTGTGGAACGCGGCCGAAACCGAAGCCGTGCGTGTGTTCGCCTCCAACCTGCGCGACCTGCTGCTGGCGGCGCCCGCCGGCACACGCGCCACCATGGGGCTCGATCCCGGCTATCGCACCGGCGTCAAGGTCGCCGTAACGGATGCGACCGGCAAGGTGGTCGATACCGCCGTGATCTATCCGCACGAGCCGCAGCGGCAGTGGAACGAGGCGCTTGCGATCCTCGGCAAGCTTGCGATCAAGCACCGCGTCGAGCTGATCGCGATCGGCAACGGAACGGCATCGCGTGAAACTGATAAGCTAGCGGGCGATCTGGTCAAAGGCCTCGCCGAGCTCAAGATGAGCAAGATCGTGGTGTCGGAAGCGGGCGCGTCGGTTTATTCCGCCTCGGCCTTCGCCTCGGAGGAATTGCCTGGCCTCGACGTCACCCTGCGCGGCGCGGTCTCGATCGCCCGGCGCCTGCAGGATCCGCTCGCCGAGCTCGTCAAGATCGAGCCCAAGGCGATCGGCGTCGGTCAGTACCAGCATGATCTCGGCCAGGCCAAGCTGGCCAAATCGCTCGATGCCGTGGTCGAAGACTGCGTGAACGCGGTCGGCGTCGACGTCAACACCGCCTCCGCGCCGCTGCTGGCCCGCGTGTCGGGCGTCGGTTCGGGCCTCGCGCAGAGCATCGTGGCCCATCGCGATGCCAACGGACCGTTCAAGTCGCGCAAGGCTTTGAAGGAAGTGCCGCGCCTGGGTCCGAAGGCGTTCGAGCAGTGCGCCGGCTTCCTGCGCATCCTCGGCGGCGAGGATCCGCTCGACGCCTCGGGCGTGCATCCGGAAGCCTATCCGGTGGTGCGCAGGATTCTCGCAGCCACCAAGAGCGACATCAAGGCGCTGATCGGCTCGAGCGAGATCGTGCGGACCTTGAAGCCGAAGGATTTCGTCGACGAGACGTTTGGTCTGCCGACCGTCACCGACATCTTGAAGGAACTGGAAAAGCCCGGCCGCGACCCGCGTCCGGCCTTCAAGGCCGCGGTGTTCAAGGAGGGCGTCGAGGAGATCAAGCATCTCCAGAAGGGCATGATCCTGGAGGGCACCGTGACCAACGTCGCCGCCTTCGGCGCTTTCGTCGACATCGGCGTGCACCAGGACGGCCTCGTTCACATCTCGGCGATGTCGAAAAACTTCATCAAGGATCCGCGCGAGGTGGTGAAGCCCGGCGACATCGTCAAGGTGAAGGTGCTGGACTTCGAGGTCGCCCGCAAGCGCATCTCGCTGACCCTGCGCCTCGACGACGAGGTCGGCGCCAAGAAGGACGCCCCCGGCATGCAGCGCGACAACGGCGCGCGCAACCCGGCGCGCATGACGTCCTCGGCCCCGCGCAAGCAGGAATCTTCGGGCGGCGGCGGTGCGCTTGCCGAGGCGATGCGCAGGGCTGCGGAGAAAAACAACGGCAAGCGCGCGTGATCTCTTCTCCCCGCTCTTTGCGGGGAGAGGTCGGAATTCGCTCTATCCACATCGTCATTGCGAGCGGAGCGAAGCAATCCAGAATCCCTCTGCGGACAGACTCTGGATTGCTTCGCTGCGCTCGCAATGACGGGGAGAGAGCAGCCCGTACCTAACTCCAGCGTCAGAATCTGGCGCCTTTGTAAGTTGAAGGAGCCTGTCCCTTCCTTTCATCTGAGCATCCTTGTGCGGCGCGGTCACCGCCGCACGGCAAGGAGGATGTTTCGATGAACAGCAGGATTCTCAAAGGCCTCACAGCGGCGGCAATCGCGGCAGTGATGGCACTCGCTTCGCCTGTGCTTGCCCGAGGTGGCGGCGGTGGTGGCGGCCATGGCGGCGGCGGTGCACGCGGCTTCGGCGGCGGCATGGGCGGCATGCACGCTGGCGGGTTCGGTGGCGGCATGCATGCCGGCGGTATGAGCTTCGCGCACGTTGGCGGCATGGGCGGTGCGCACTTTGCCCATTTCGGTGGACCTGGCTTCGGCGGCGCGCGCTTTGCGCATGCTGCGATCGGGCCGCGCTTCGTCGGCGGCGGCTGGCATGGCCGGCCCTTCATCGGCCGTCACGCCTTCTTCTTCCACCACCATCACTTCCGCCGTTTCGCCGTGTTCGGCGCGCCTTATTACTATTCGAATTATTACGACGACGGCTGTTGGCGCAGGAACCGGACACCCTATGGGTGGCAATGGGTCAATGTGTGCGGGGACAATTGGTACTAGCATCGCCGGACCGCACCATTGTCGCGATCGCCACCGGGTGGTTCCGCTCAGCCCCGGAACGGGATAATCTGGTGGCGATCGTCGCGCGGAGTTTGTCATGACCGGAGGCCATCGCCGTATCCTCGTCGTCGAGGACGATCCGGAGACCGCAGGCCAGCTCGTCGAGGAGTTGACGACATCGGGCTATGACGTCGATCTCGCCGCCACGGGGCGTGAAGCCCTTAGACACGGCGCTGAGCGCGACTATGCCGTGATCACCATCGACCGCATGCTGCCCGACATCGACGGCATCGCCGTGATGCGGCAGATGCGCGACGACGGCGTGGCCTCGCCGTTCCTGATCATCTCGGCGCTCGGCGAGGTCGACGACCGCGTGCGCGGCTTGCGCGCCGGCGGCGACGATTACCTCGTCAAGCCGTTTTCCTTCATCGAGCTGCTCGCCCGCCTCGAGGCGCTCGGCCGCCGCAGCGAGACCATCGCCAAGGAAACCATTTTGCGCGTCGGCGATCTCGCCGTCGATTTGATCGCGCGCAATGCCAGCCGCCGCGGCCGCAAGATTCCGCTGCTGCCTCGCGAATTTCAATTGCTCGAATATCTCGTGCGCAATGAGGGGCGCGTCGTCTCCCGCGCGATGCTGCTTCAGCACGTCTGGGACCTGCATTTCGATCCCTCCACCAACATCATCGACGTCTATGTCGGACGCGTGCGCCGCAAGGTCGACGATGCGCAGGCCTATCCATTGATCCACACCATCCGCGGCATCGGATATTGCCTCCGTGCTCCTGGCTAACACGCTCCGTTCCTCGACCTTCCGCCTGGCGCTGATCGCGATCGCGATCTTCGGCCTGATCGTCGCGGCGATCATGGCTTACGTCTATTTCGGCACGCTCGCTTATGTGCAGAGCCGGGTCGGCGATATCGGCGACCACTCGGGCTTCATCGCAATGCTCGAGCTGGCGATGATCGCGGTCGCCGTGCTGCTGGTCGTGCTGTCGGGCGTCGCGGCTGTGCTGGTGACGCGGCGCACGGTCGGGCGAATCGAGGAGATCAACGCCACCAGCCGCGCCATCATGCTGTCGGGCCTCGACCGGCGCATCCCCCTGCGCGGCAGCCATGACGAATGGGACCGCGTTGCCGAGAACCTCAATCAGATGCTCGATCGCATCGAGACGCTGATGGGCGAGGTCAAGCAGGTCAGCGACAACGTCGCCCATGATCTGCGCACGCCGCTGACGCGCATGCGCGGCCGGCTGGAAAAGGCCTATCATGCCCCACGCAATGATGAGGCCGATGCCGCCCTGATCGGCGATACAATCGCCGACCTCGATGCCGTGCTCGGCATGTTCGCCTCGATCACGCGCATCTCGGAGATCGAGACCCGCGCCCGCCGCAGCGCCTTCCGCGCGCTCAATCTGGCCGAGATCGCCGGCGAGGTCGTCGAGCTCTACGACGCCGCCGCCGAGCAGGTCGCAACGCGCCTGAGCCTTAGTGGCGACCGCGAAGTCGCGGTCACAGGCGACCGCGACCTGCTGTTCGATGCCATCGCCAATCTCGTCGACAATGCGATCAAGCATGGTCGTCCCGGAGGAAAAGTGACGGTGATCTGCCAGGGCACCGATAGCGGCGCCTCGATGACGATTGCCGACGACGGCGAGGGCATTCCAGCCGGCCAGCGCGATCATGTGTTCAAGCGCTTCTACCGGCTCGAGCAGAGCCGCTACACCCCGGGCAACGGTCTGGGCTTGAGCCTGGTCGCGGCCGTGGCCCGCCTCCATGGCGCCGAGATCTTGTTGCATGACAACGGGCCGGGCTTGACGGTCCGGCTCGACTTCCCGCCGCACCGGTCCGGCACCCAACTTGCATGATGGCACGTGTATCGCGTGAAGGTCCTGCCATGTCCCGTCCGCCTGACCTCATCATCGCCAATGCCCGCATGCGCAGCGGCGAGGTGGTCGACATCGCGATCACCGACGGCCTGATCACGGCGATCGGCGGTGGGCTCGATCGCGTTGCGCAGTCCGTCATCGATGCCAGAGCCGGCCTGGTGACGCCGGCGTTCGTCAATCCGCATCTGCATCTCTGTAAGGTCTGGACCTTGCCGATGATGTCGGAGGCGGCGCTGGAGGCCTATCAGGGCGCCGACATGAGCGAGGCGGCGAAGGCGATCGAGCTCGCGGCGGTGGTCAAGAGCAAGTACGACGCCTCCTGGATCATTCCGAACGCGCGGCGCGCGGTGGCGCTCGCGGCGCTTCACGGCAATCTCCATATCCGCGCCTTCGCCGATGTCGACACCAAGGCGCGGCTCGAAGGTCTCAAGTCGCTGCTTGCCATCCGCGAGGAGTTCCGCGGTATCGTCGACATCCAGGTCGTCGCCTTTCCGCAGGATGGCCTGTTGCGCGAGCCCGGTGCCGAAGGCCTGATGCGCGAGGCGATGGCGTCAGGGGCCGACGTCGTCGGCGGCATCCCCTGGATCGAAGCCAACGAGCAGGACATGCGTCGCCATATCGATTTCTGCTTCGACCTTGCCGCCGAGCACGGCGCCGACATCTCGATGCTGCTCGACGATGTCGGCGATGCCAATATGCGCACGCTCGACATGATGGCGCGCGCCATGATCGCGCGCGGCTTCGAGGGCCGTGCGCTCGCCCATCATTGCCGCGCCATGGCCCTCTATCCCGAGAGCTATCTTCGCGACCTGATGGTCCTGCTGGAGAAGGCCCGCGTCAGCGTCATCAGCGATCCTCACACCGGGCCGCTGCACGCGCGGGTCAAGGAGCTGCTGGGCGCCGGGATCAATGTGGGCCTCGGCCAGGACGATATTTCCGACGCCTATTATCCGCTCGGCCGCAACAACATGCTGGAGGTGGCGTTCCTGGCCTCGCACCTGCTGTGGATGACGAAGAAAAGCGAGTTCGAGACGCTCTACGACATGATCACCACGCGCGCCGCCACGGCTGTTGGCCTCGAGCGTTACGGCCTCGGCCTCGGTTGCGCCGCCAATCTGGTCGTTCTGGACCAGGGCGACGTCACCGAGGCATTGCGCTTTCATGCGCCGCCGCGTGTCGTCATCAGCCATGGCCGCGTTGTCGATACGGAGCGCATGCGCGCGCTGGCCGAGGCGGCCGGTGTCCTCTGAAGCGCGCTGCTCAGAGCTCGATCACGCCGCGGCGCGCCGCATGCGCCACCGCATCGGTGCGGCCGGTCGCATCCAGCTTGTCGAGCAGCGAGCCGACATGGAATTTCACGGTATGCACCGAGATATTGAGCTGACGCGCGATCATCTTGTTGGAGGCGCCTTCGGCCATCAGCGCCAGCACGTCGAGCTCGCGCTGCGTCAGCGCGATGTCCTCTGGCATGACGCGCGGATCGCGGGCGACGATCGTCGCATTGGCGGCCTCGCCGGGCGCGGCAAGGCGAAGCCCCGCGACGCTGCCGAGCAGTTTCGCGAGGCGGTCAGCCAGTGTGGGATCGTCGATCTCGAGCGACAGTACGATCTCAGGCGTGTTGTCCGCGCTCACGCCTCGGGCCTCTCGCCGATCGTGACCCTGAAGCGCGCCGGTTCGCCGCCACGGCGGACCGCGACATCGACCACCCGGCCGACGCTGGCGGGTCCCAATGTCCGCAACAGCGCGCGCACGCCTGATAGCTTCTGGTCGTTGACCGCCACGATCACGTCGCCCTGGCGGATGCCCGCCGCGGCCGCGGGGCCGGCCTTGTCGACATTCATCACCATCGCGCCGATGCCGTCATCGAGCCGCAGCGGCTGCAGGCCAAGCCCGAGATATCCCCGCGCAATGCGGCCGCGCGTCTCGAGCTGGGCTGCGACGCGTTCGATCGTCGCGGTCGGGATCACCAGCACGCGCCGCGGTCCGAGCACGGTCATGCCGAAAGCCTCGCCGGAAGCATCGAGGGCAAGGGCGCCCTCCTGGCTCGGCCGCAGGCGAACATCGAGCTCGATCCGCGCATCGATCTCGCCGCCGCGTAGGGAGCGCCAGCCCTGGCCTGAGACGGACACCATCCCCAACGCCGCACTCGGCGCATCCCTGTTGGTGGCGACCACAACGGAGAGCGTCCCGAGAGCAGGGACCGTCGTGGCCAGCTTGACCGGGGCGATATTGGTATCGGCGCGCAGCAGGGCGATATCGGTGGTGTGATCGCGGCCGACGATCGTGGCGGCAACGGTGCTGCCGTCGGGAAGGGCGATCTGGACATCGCCCTCGTCGGCCAGCGCCTCGTCGGCGGTGACGATCAGGCCGGGCTTCCAGACGAAGCCGGTCGAGCGCGAGCGATGCGAATGGACGGAGACGACGGACGGCGCGATGCGCGCCACGACATCCGCGAGCGCTGATGACAGCGAGGTGAGAGGGGTGAGGTCGGTCATGGAAGGCTCCTTAAGCTGTGCTCAATCTGGTACCTCGCGGCCAATTGTGAAACTGGCCGGGTGGCCAGTCCGTCCAAAGGCACGGCCGACGAACATGTGATTGGGAGCCCCTCACGGGAACGTGTAGCAATCTCCCAATTGCGCCTGACGGCCCCCAACGATTTCAGCGAGCCCCGACCGATGACCATCGATCTCACCCGCCGCACCCTGCTGCAACTCGCCGGCGCCAGCTCGCTCGCGATGGCTGCGGCCGGCGCGGCGCGCGCCGAGGGCAATCCGCAAGGCGGTGGACCGACCTATGCCAGCCGCACGCCGATGCGGATCGGCATGGTGACGCTGCGGGTGAAGAATCTCGACAAGGTGGCCGATTACTACCGCGACGTGATCGGGCTTGCCGTGATGGAGCGCTCGGCCACCGCCGCGAAGCTCGGTACGGCCGGTATCACTCTGCTGGTGCTGGAAGCCCGCCCCGACGCCGCGATCGAGCCGCGCAACGCCGCCGGCCTCTACCACACGGCCTTCCTGATGCCGACGCGAAAAGACCTCGCGCGCTGGCTGGTCCATGCGGCCTCACATCGCGTCCCGCTGTCGGGCTTCGCCGATCATCTCGTCAGCGAGTCCGTCTATCTCGACGATCCCGAAGGCAACGGCATCGAGGTCTATGCCGACCGCGATCCCTCGCAATGGCAGTGGAGCGAGGGCAGCGTGAAGATGGCAACCGATGAGCTCAATATTCCCGACCTGCTGTCGCTGACCAACACGCGCGTCAGCGACTATGCCAAGGCGCCGGATGGCCTGCGCGTCGGCCACATGCATTTGCGCGTCGGCAATCTCGCGCAGGCGCAGGGCTTTTACCACGACGCCGTCGGCCTCGACCCGACCCGCAGCCGTGGTGGCGCCGCGTTCCTGTCGTCGGGCCGCTATCACCACCATCTCGCCATGAATGTCTGGCAGAGCGAGGGCGCCGGCCAGCGCGACGACGCGATGACGGGGCTCGCCTGGTTCTCGCTGGTGACCGAGAAGCAGGACATCCTCGCCGCGCAGGAAGAACGCCTGCGCAAAGGCGGCGCGCGGGTCGCGCGGTTGGCTGATGGCGTCGAGGCAGTCGATCCCTGGGGCACACGGGTGCGGCTGCTCAAGGTGTGATCGATCCGATCAGAGTTCGCGATAGGTCCGCTCGCCCGTCTCGGGCCGCATGAACACCGCGACGCGCTTCTTGGTCTCGGGATCGACATAGCGTTCGCCGGTGTCGACCCAGCCGGGCCCGATCGGCTGCTTCGAAGCCGGCTTGTAGCGCGTGTCGTAGAGCTGGCTCGCGATCAGGCCGATCCCGACGAATGTCAGCGGCACGCCGAACGGAAAGAAATGGCCGGCGGCCAGCAGCAGGATCGCGATCAGGAGCGCGGCGATTCCGATCGGCAGGGACATATCAGCGTGCAGCCGGCTCGACGACGACGGCCGTGCCATAAGCGACGATCTCGCTCATGGTCTGGCCGATCTCGGCGGAATCGAACCGCATCATCACGATCGCGTTGGCCCCCATCGCGGTGGCGTTCTCGACCAGGCGGTCGATGGCGTGGCGGCGCGCGTCCTCCAGCAGCCTCGTATATTCCGGAATCTCGCCGCCGACGATCGAGCGCAGGCTGGCGATGATATTGCCGCCCAGTCCGCGGCTGCGGACGACGATGCCAAAACACTGGCCCAGAGTCCGGCTCACCCGGTGGTTCGCGACATTCTCGGTGGTGACGATCAACATGTGGCTTCCCTGCCTGGTTGCACGCCACCTTTAGTCCGCGCCTGGGATGGAACGGTTCATTGTCGAATAAGCGGACGGCACGGGGGCGAACGGCCCCCGCATCGTTCGTGGTGCACGTTCAGCCGCGTGCCACGGGGTTGATCGAGACGTCGGCGCCGGCGTGCTTCTGTGCGGCCTGCAAGCCGGCTGTGATGCCTTGCTCGACGGATTTCCGCACGTTGTCGTCGGTGATCTGCTTCGCCACGTTCGACACCGCAGCCAGGATTATCGCATCCTGGAACAGCGCCGGGTAGTTGTGCGGATCGGGGCCTGGTTTGCCCCAGTTGATCGGGATCTGATAGATCGGCAGGAAGAAGCAATGCCGGTGGCCGCCAAAGTTGATGCAAATTTCCATGGCTCGACTCCTCGCTAAGGGATTGCTGCGCTCGCTCGATGACCGCAGCGACCGCGACGCTAGACCCGCATGCCAGAGTCCGGTGTGAAGCCGTTCACACCGCAAGGGTGCATAAGATCGCGTCAAGTATTTTTGATTGCGCGCACGAAGACGTCAGCCTGCCTGACATTCGCGATTGTCAGCCTCGAGATTGATCAACGCCGAAGCATCGGTCGTGCCGCCGTGCCAATGACGTTGTCCCAGCGGTAGGAATAACCGATGCCGACGATATAATCCGGCGAGTTTCGGTTGAGACCGAAGGCGAGATGGAAGTCTATTTGCTCGGTCCGGTTCAGGAGATAGCCGCCGCCGACATTGAGCAGCGCCGTGCTCGCGCCGCGCGACGGCGTGTCGCTGACATACTCGGCGAACAGCGCCAGCTTCTCGCTCACCTTGCGCTCGATCACGAAGGTCGCCTCGGTGGTCTGGCGGTTGGTCAGATCCGATGGCCGGAAGAAGCTGGTGAACATGCCGCTGATGCCCCAGCCGCCGCCGAGCTCGTAGGACCAGGGGAATTGCAGATAGGGCTGATAGCCGGGGCCCGTGATCGCTTGCGTGCCTGTCGGCAGGCCGACGCCAAACACCACCGA
>Ga0209148_1000446_pt1 | contig 45354 bp, 41 predicted proteins | sample AraplaCol_mMF_r2_2_FD_184288 | JGI IMG/M metagenome (GOLD analysis project Ga0209148, IMG submission 184288) | Arabidopsis root microbial communities from North Carolina, USA - plate scrape CL_Col_mMF_r2 (SPAdes) (version 2) | ecosystem: Host-associated > Plants > Roots > Endosphere | place...
TCCTCGATCAACGTGCGTGCGACGCCGGGAACGCTGGTGCCGTGGGTGCCCTGTCTCACCAGTTTTTCCAGATAGGTGATGGTCGAGAGCGCCAAGGTTACGGGAATGCGGTCAGTCTCGGCTTTTTCGGTGGCCATGGCCCGAACGCTAGCCTCTTACTCAGGTACATAAAAGTAACGATTAAGACTCTATTTAGGTTCAGGGGTGGAAGTCAAATCCGGGTTTTAGCGGTGAGGCACCGCATTGGAATCGCTTGGAAAAATTGACGCGCGCCGATGCACCGCGCGGATCGCCTGATGGCGCGGGCGTCAGCGGGGTAGGAGGTGCAGGCCGGACTCAGCCGTGCACGATGGCCTTTTCGATCATGCAATGGATGCCCTTGGAGCCGTTGACGGTCTGGGTCACCCGCAGATCGGCCGCGAGGCTGCACAGCGTATAGGCGTCCTCGCGGGAGAGGTTTCGCGTTTCGCCGAGCAGGGCGATCATATCGCGCAGCGCGCGCACCGCGCATTGGTCGAGGTCCGGGTCCATCGCCATGGTCATGTAGTGCGTCGGCGTCTCCGCGCGGGGATAGTCGAACCGCAAATCCTTGCGCAGCGTCAGCCGGAAGCGGCCCTGCAATGCGGTCTCGATTGCGGTGACGCAGACCTCGCCGTCGCCCTGCACGCCATGGCCGTCGCCGCACGAGAACATCGCGCCCGGAACGAACACCGGCAGATAGAGCGTCGCGCCGGCGCCGAGCTCCTTATTGTCGAGATTGCCGCCCATCGCGCGCGGGACGAGCGAGGAGATGCGGCCCCAGCTCGGCGGGGGCGAAACGCCCATTACCCCAAAAAACGGTTTCAGGGGCAGGTCGAGGCCCCAGGGCATGCGGCCGACCATCCTCGCCCGGTCAAGCGGGATGTTGAGAAGTCGCGTCTCGTGGAAATCGTCGGGTAGGGTGCCGGCCAGCGGCTTGATCAGATTCCAGCCCCAATCCTGCCGAAGCTGGACGTCGAGGATATCGAGCTGGAGGACGTCACCGGGTTCGGCCCCGTCGACGGCGATCGGTCCGGTCAGGATGTGACCTGGCACCATCCGATCGGATTTTGCATGCACCTCGGACATCTCAGGCGGAACGTGAAACCGGCTGCGGTCAGGGATCACTTCGGGCCCGCCGCTGATGGTGTCGACCGTAACCTCGTCGCCGCTTGCGACGGTGAGGACAGGACTGAGCCTGGCTTCGAAAAAGCCCCAATGGCAGGTTTCGGCGCTCGCACGCAGGTGGTGATGGGTCATTTGCGGTGTCCAGTCGTTTTCATTCGAAAGCGCTTGAGAACTTGCAATGGCCGGGCTTGACCCGGCAATCGATCCTCTTCCAAGAAGATTTCTGAAGACAGGCGGGCGGGTCAAGCCCGCGTGTCACGGCTCCGATCATTTCAGCGAGGTTTCTCCTGTTCTTCGTTCTGTCCAAGACGCTTGGTGCCGCGGTGCTGCCGCTCAATCTTCTGGTCGAGCTCGGGATCCTATCGGTCGTGCTGATGGCAACGCGTTTTGCCGGGTTCGGCCGCAAGCTGGCCGTGACCACGCTGGTCCTGTTTGCGCTCGCCGCATTTTCGCCGCTCGGCAATCTCTTGCTCTATCCGCTGGAATCGCGTTTTCCGCCGTGGGATCCCTCGCGCGGCGCGCCCGACGGCATCATCGTGCTCGGTGGCTCTGTCGATACCGATCTGTCGGCGGCGCATCGCACGCCGGTGGTAGGGCATGCGGCCGATCGCCTGCTTGCCCCGGCCGAGCTCGCGCGCCGCTATCCGAATGCGCGTATCGTCTTCACGGGAGGCTCTGCCAACCTGGTGTCGACCGACGCCAGGGAAGCCGACTATTCCGTCCCGATCCTGGAAAGCACCGGCATCCCTAGAGAGCGCCTGGTCGTGGAACGCGACTCGCGCAACACCTACGAGAACGCGATCTTCACCAAGCGTCTGGTAGCGCCGAAACCGGGCGAGCGTTGGCTCCTCATCACCTCGGCCTTTCACATGCCGCGTTCGATGGGCATTTTCCGCAAGGCCGGATTTGACGTCGAGGCCTATCCGGTCGACTGGCGGATGGGCCGGCGCGACGATCTGTTTTCCTTCACCAATGCCGGCATGGACGGTCTCGGTCGCACCGAGGTGGCGGTGCGCGAGTGGATCGGGCTTCTGGCTTACCGCATGATGGGCAGGACCAGCGAGTTGCTTCCAGGACCTGCCAAGGACTAGAACAGGTGTTCGAAGCGCAACGATCCGCGTCGGGAGGATGCCATGCAGCAGCAAGCCGCTGATACGATCGACCTTGCCGGCCTCGTGACCGATCTCAACAGCCTGTTGCGGCTGAAGACGACGGTCATTGGCATGAAGCTGTTTGCGCGTGCCGCGGATATGGAAGCGATCCCGAAAATCCGGCGGCCGAATGCGGTCCACACCACCGATCAGATCGTCAGCATGGCCTCGCGGCTCGGCTGGACCGTGGGCATCACCGGTGACGATCTCGTCGGCAACCAGTGCCGCGCCGTCATCGGCCTCGCGCCGCAGGACGAGAAATGGCTCGCCGGCGAAAATTATGTCGGCGTCTGGCACGGCACGGCGGAGGATGCGCGCAAGCGCCAGGAGGCGCTGGACGTGGTTCCGTTCGGGCAATATCAAGCGCTGGCGGTCAGTCCGCTCGCGAGCGGCAGGCTCAATCCCCCCGACATCTGCCTCGTCTACGCGACGCCCGGGCAGATGATCATCCTGATCAACGGGCTGCAATATACCGGTTACAAGAAGTTCGAATGGGGGGTGGTCGGCGAGACCGCCTGCGCGGATTCCTGGGGGCGGGCGCTGAAATCGGGCGAGCCCAGCCTGTCCTTGCCATGCTATGCCGAACGGCGCTATGGCGGCGTGCCTGATGAGGAGATGCTGATGGCGCTGAAGCCGCATCATCTCGCCAAGGCAATCGAAGGCATGAAGGCGCTGGCCAAGAACGGCCTGCGCTATCCGATCCCGCCATATGGAATTCAAAGCGACGTCCGCGCCGGCATGGGCGTGAGTTACGCGAAGAAGTAAAGGCCCGTCATGAGCTCTGCGAAATTCGACATCGTCGTCTACGGCGCGACCGGTTTCACCGGTCAGCTCGTCGCCGAATATCTGGCGGCGCATTACAGGAATGACAAGCAGCTCAAATGGGCGATGGCCGGACGCAGTCTCGACAAGCTCAAATCCGTGCGCGATGCGATCGGCGCTCACGCGGACACGCCGCTGATCGTGGCGGATGCGTCCGATGCGGCCTCGCTGAAGGCGATGGCGGAGCAGACGTTGTCGGTGATCACGACGGTCGGCCCGTATCAGCTCTACGGCGAGGAGCTGCTGGCTGAGTGCGTTGCGACCGGGACTGATTATTTCGATCTCTGCGGCGAGCCGATCTGGATGCGGCAGATGATCGACAAATACGAGGCGGCTGCGAAGGACAGCGGCGCGCGCATCGTGTTCTCCTGCGGCTTTGACTCCGTGCCGTTCGAGCTTGGCACTTTCTTCGTGCAGGAAGAGGCCAAACGCGTGTTCGGCGCACCGGCCCCGCGCGTAAAAGGCCGCGTGCGCGACATGCGCGGCACGCTCTCGGGCGGCACCGCCGCGAGCGCGAAGGCGACGTTCGATGCGGTCGCGAAGGACATGAGCCTCGTTACGATCCTGAACGATCCGTTCGCGCTGACGCCGGGCTTTGCCGGACCGAAGCAGCCGAGGGGCAACAAGCCGCTGATCGAGGAAGACCTCAATTCCTGGGCCGCGCCGTTCATGATGGCGCTGATCAACACCCGCAACGTCCATCGCTCCAACATGCTGATGGGCTTTCCTTTCGGCCAGGACTTCGTCTACGACGAGATGGTGCTGACAGGACCCGGCGAGAAGGGCGAGGCCAACGCCAAGCGCGTGATGGCGGCGAACGCCGAGAAGACCGGTCCGAGCGCGCCGAAGCCCGGCGAGGGGCCGTCGAAGGAGGAGCGCGAGAATGGGCTCTTCAATCTGCTCTATGTCGCGATCGCGCCCGACGGCCGTGCGGTCCGCGCCGGCGTCACGGGCGACCGTGATCCCGGCTACGGCTCGACCTCGAAGATGATCTCCGAATGCGCGATCTGCATGCTGCGGGACGCGACTGACGTCGCGGCCGGCTTCTGGACGCCGGGCGCGGCGATGCAGCACAAGTTGATCAAGCGGCTGCGCGACAATGCCGGGCTGACGTTCGAAGTGGAAGCGTAAGGTCCGTGTCCGCGACGTACGACATCATCGTCTACGGCGCGACCGGATACACCGGTCAGCTTGTGGCCGAGTACTTCGCGGCGCATTACGTTGGCGAGGGTACGCCGACCTGGGCGCTTGCCGGGCGCAGCGGAGACAAACTTGCCTCCGTTCGCGATGCGATCGGCGCCCCCGCTGACACGCCGCTGATCGTGGCGGATGCCGCCGATCCGGCATCTTTGCGGGCCATGGTCGATCAGGCGAAGCTGCTCGTCACCACTGTCGGTCCCTATCAGCTTTATGGGTCCGATCTGCTTGCGGCCTGCGTGATATCAGGCACCGACTATATGGATCTCTGCGGCGAGCCCATCTGGCTGAAGCAGATGATCGACAAGCATGAAGCCGCCGCGAAAGCGAGCGGTGCGCGCATCATGTTCTCCTGCGGCTTCGATTCCTTGCCGTTCGAGCTTGGCGCGTTCTTCGTCCAGGAGGAAGCAAGGCGGGTGTTCGGTGCGCCGGCGTCGCGGGTCAAGGGGCGCGTCCGCGACCTCAGCTGGAAGTTCTCCGGCGGCACCTCCGCAAGCGCAAGGGTCACTTTCGAAGCGGTCGCGCAGGATCTCAGCCTGGTGTCGATCCTCAAGAACCCTTTCGCATTCACGCCGGGATTTGAAGGGCCGAAGCAGCCACGCGGCAACAGGCCTGTTTTCGAGGAGGATCTGCAATCCTGGTCCGCCCCGTTCGCGATGGCGACGCTGAACACGCGCAACGTCCATCGCTCCAACATGCTGATGGGATTTCCGTACGGCAGGGACTTTGTCTACGACGAGATGGTGCTGACGGGGCCGGGGGAGGAGGGACTGGCCAATGCCAAGCTCGTCATGGCGGCCAATAGCGAAAAAACCGGCCCTGAAGCGCTCAAGCCTGGCGAGGGGCCGTCGAAGGAGGAGCGCGACGCCGGTCACTATGACCTGCTCTATATCGCGATTGCGCCCGATGGTCGCGAGGTTCGCGCGGCGGTCAAGGGCGATCTCGATCCCGGCTATGCGTCAACGGCCAAGATGATCTCGGAATGCGCGATCTGCCTATTGCGCGATGCGCCTGACGTTCCACCCGGTCTCTGGACGCCGGGCGCGGCGATGCAGCACAAGCTGATCAGGCGGCTGCGGGAGCACGCCGGGATGAGGTTTGAGGTGGAGAGCTAGCAGTCTCTTCGCTTGCAAGCCATCGTAGGGTTGGCAAAGCGGAGCGTGCCCACGACCTTTTGCGCGATCGTTGAGAGATGGTGGGCATGGCGCTTTGCGCTTTGCGCACCCTACGGCAGCTGAGATTGCCGTTACGCCGCCCGCGCGTCATACGCGTACATGAAATCCATGCTCTTCGAGCCCAGCGGCAACAGCCATTTCATCATCTGATTGCGGATGAAGGCGCCGGTGGCGCTGAACTCGCGTTTGCTGTTGCCGTTGCGTCGGGCGATGGCGACGATCTTCTCGGCGCGCGGGCGCCGCTCGGCCTCGAAGGCCTGGAAGGTCGCCGTCAACTCCTGATCCTCCTGCATCAGCCGGGCGAGCCGCATCGCATCTTCCAGCGCGAGCGAAGCTCCCTGGCCGGCATGCGGGCTGGTTGCATGCGCGGCGTCGCCGATCAGCAGCGAGCGCTTGCGCGACCAGGTCGGCAAGGTCGCGACGTCGAGCGTGTCGGTGACCACGATGTTCTCGGCCGCCTCGATGATATCCGGGATCGGATCGTGCCAGCCGTGATGGAAGCTGCGCAGATGCTGCTTCAGCGTTTGTGCGTCGAGCGCGCGGAACATCGCGGCATCCATGCCGTGCGCGGGCTGCGTGCTCCACCACATCGCGCCGTCCTTGGGATCCGGGCTGCAATAGCCGTAGCCGAAGAAGCCGCTCTGTCCGAACGTGGTCTCGACACGCCCGCCGATCGCCCTTCCATCGAGAACCGAATGAGGCACGAAGCCGCCGAAGCCGATCAGGCCGGTGTCGAAGGGTTTGGGGCCATCAGGCACGACCTGGCGCCGCGTGATCGAATGCACGCCGTCGGCGCCGATCAGGAAATCACCTTCCGCGGTGGTGCCGTCGGCGAAATAGGCGATGACAGGCTGGTCGCCGCGATCCTCGACCTTGATCAGGCGCTTGTCGAAATAGAGCGAGACGCAGGCGCACCAGGCCTTGTCGATCAGCATCTCGTTCAGCGTGGCGCGGCAGACATTGACGGCCGGCTGGCCGAAGCGCTTTGCCATGTCGCGGTTGAGCGAGCCGAGCTTCTGGCCGGCTTGCGAATAGAAGTCGAAGGACTCCGCGATCGAGCCGCGGCTGATCAGCTCGTCGGCAAGCCCGATCTCGTCCATGACCTGCATACCGTTCGGCGCGATCTGGAGGCCGCCGCCGATGCCCTTGGAGTAGGGCCAGGCTTCGTAGATTGCGGATTCGATGCCGGCGCGACGTAGCAGGATCGCGGCAACGGGCCCGGCGATGCCGGCGCCGATGATGAGGGCCTTGCGGGGACGATAAGGCATTGGCTTGCTCCCGACGTTTCCGTGATGCTAGGAGAAATTAAGGTCACTAAATCTCTTAGTGACTAAGATATATATCGACTAAGATATGAGGTGAGCCTTGTCAAGGGCAAAGGCGCGCGCAGCGTTGCTGGGCGAATTGGAAGAGGCGATGCGGCGGTCGTCCGCGCAGGGCGTGCTCTATGGGCAAGCGGTTGCGAACGTGGCCGGAATTGCCAATTCCGACCTCGAATGCATGGACATTCTCTATCTCGAAGGGCGCGTGACCGCGGGCAGGCTTGCCGAGGTGACAGGGCTCACGACGGGCGCGATCACCGGCGTGGTCGACCGGCTCGAGAAGGCTGGCCTCGTGCGCCGTGAGCGGGATGAGCAAGATCGGCGCAAGGTCTTCATTTCGGTCGTGCCGGAGACCGGGGCGAAGATCGGCGAACTTTACGTGCCAATGCAGCAGGCGATGGAGAAGGTCTTCAGCGCCTATACCGATGAAGAGCTGCGCCTGCTGCTGCGGTTTGCCAACGAGGGCTACAAGGGCGTGCTCGCAGCGACCGCGGCCTTAAAGGGCTTGCTCGATACGCCGCCCGAAAAGAGGCCCCAGCTCAAGCTGAAGAAGCATCCCCGCCAGACGTGACCTTGTAGGCCTGCGCGGCCGCGATCATGCCCCACATCGCGCCCAGCATCATCCAGAAGTGACGCCAGTGGTCGGTGTCGATGACGAAGCTTTCGCCGACGGTGCCGACGAAGGCCGAGAACACCGCAAGATAGGCGCGCTGCCAGGGCACGCGCACGAAGATATGGCGGAAGCCCATGATGACGGTGGTGAAGACCAGCGCGGGATACAATACGCCGGAGAGCCAGCCGCCGGACATGAAGGCGTTCAGGTAGGAGTTGTGGGTGTCTTCGGGAAAGAAGCGGTGGAATTGCAAGGGACCGATGCCGAACGGCAGGTCGAGCGCCATTTCCGCACCCAGGATGTGCCGGCCGAAACGGCCGAAGCGGCCTTCGTCATAGCTCTGGTCGAAGCTCGCGCGCTGCTTGAACATCTCGGCGACGGAATCGAACGACAGCAGCACCGCGATCAGCGCAAGGCCCAGCACGACCGCGACGATCGCCATGACGATGATGCGCGAGCGCTGCGCGTTGGTGCGGCTGGTCAGCACCATCAATGCCAGCATGAACGCCGAGGTCAGGATCAGCCCGCCCCAGGCGGCGCGGGAGAAGGCGAGCAGGATCGCCAGCGACATGATGCCGAAGGCGATGACATTCCGGAACGCCTTGGCGAACTTGTCGGAGACGACGCTCTGCAGCGCAAACAGCGCCGGCAGGATCAGGAACGCGCCGAGCACGTTCGGGTCCTTGAACGTGCCGCGCGCGCGCTCATAGAGCGTCAACAGATCGTGGCCGCCGGGAACGAGGTTGAAATAGCCTGCAATCGCTGAGAGCGAGGCGATCATCGCCCCGACCACCAGGCCACGGCGCAGCATGTCTAGCCGCGCCGCCGTGTCCTCTGAGGTGACCATGGCGAAGAACACCACGGTCACAGCCATGTACCAGGAGGTCGCGATCCAGCTTGCGACCTCCGACTGGTCGAGCAGCGGAATCGCGCTGATGGTGTAGCCGACGTTGAGCAGGACCAGTGCCAGCACCAGCGGCATCAACGCCAGCCGCAGGCGCAGGCCAGTGGCGAAGAAGGCGATCGTGGCGAGCAGCGTCGCGATCTCGTAGGGGCTCGGCTCGATGAAGACGATTGCGCCTGATGCTCCGACCAGCCAGACCAACGCGCGCTGGAGGGCAAGCACGCCGGGCGCAGCCGGTGCGGCCACATTTATTTCCCCGGCTGTCGCCGCATACGCCATGACACGCTCACGCTACTGGTACGCTACAAAACATGCTGTCATTGCCCGGCTTGACCAGGGCATGACGGAAACTCAATACGCGTTCTCGTTCTTGGTCAGCAGCGAGATCGGCGTCTTCAGGAGAATGACGAGGTCGAACAGTACCGACCAGTTCTCGATGTAGTAGAGGTCGAACTCGACCCGCTTCTGGATCTTCTCTTCATTGTCGATCTCGCCGCGCCAGCCGTTGATCTGGGCCCAGCCGGTGATGCCGGGCTTGACGCGATGTCGGGCGAAATAGCCGTCGACAGCCTCGTCGAACAACCGGCTCTGGAGCTTGCCCTGCACCGCGTGCGGACGCGGCCCGACCAGGGAGAGATTGCCTGAGAACACCACGTTGAAGAGCTGCGGCAGTTCGTCGAGGCTGGTCTTGCGGATGAAGCGGCCGACGCGGGTGACGCGCGGATCGTTCTTGGTCACGACCTTCGAGGCCGTCGGGTCGGCCTGGTGGTGATACATCGAGCGGAATTTGTAGACGTCGATACGCTCGTTGTTGAAACCGAACCGCTTCTGGCGGAACAGCACGGGGCCGGGGCTGTCGAGCCTCACCGCCAGCGCCACCAGCGCCATCACGGGAAGGGCCGCGAGCAGCGCCAGGCTGCCGACGACGCGGTCGAACAGCCATTTCATTACCAGATCCCAGTCGGTGATCGGCGCCTCGAACACGTCGAGCGTCGGCACCTCGCCGAGATAGGAATAGGAGCGGGGGCGGAAGCGCAGCTTGTTGGTGTGCGCGGAGAGGCGGATGTCGACCGGCAGCACCCAGAGCTTCCTGAGCATCTCCAGGATGCGCGTCTCCGCCGAAATCGGCAGCGCGAACAGCACGAGATCAACACGGGTACGGCGCGCGAATTCGACGATGTCGTCGACCTTGCCGAGCTTGCGCGCACCGGCGCAGGTGTCGAGCGCGCGGCTGTCGTTGCGGTCGTCGAACACGCCGAGCACGTGGATGTCGGAATCCTCCTGTGCCCTCAGCGCCTCGACCAGCTGCTCGCCGTTGTTGTCGGAGCCGACGATGATGGTGCGGCGGTCGAGCCGGCCCTGGCGCGCCCAGTTGCGCACCAGCGAACGGAGGATGAGGCGCTCGGCGACCAGCGCGGCGAGACCGAGGAAATAGAAGGCGGCGAGCCACAGCCGCGACAGCTCGCTGCCGAACTTGGCGAAGAAGGAGACGCCGATGAACAGCAGGAATACGAACGACCAGGACGAGATCATCCGCGTCATCTGCCGGAGCTGGCCGCGGAATAGCTGCACCTGATAGATATCCGCGGCCTGAAAACAGACCACGGCGGCGACTGCGACGGCGACGATCTCTGCCGGATAGACCCAGCTGAAGCCGTTGAGCGGCATGACGTAGCCGACATAGACGGCGATGCCGACCACGCTGAGCAGCACGAAGTCGATGGCGCGTACGATGCCGGCGATCACGATCGGCGAATAGGCGCGGGCGACTTTCTGGTTGACGACGTCGAGCGCAGCCGGCGTTAGCCGGCGGCGGCGCTCGACAAAAGTTGTCTCAGCAGGTTTGGCCGCGGCGCTGGTCGCGGCATCGAGCATCGAGCGTGCGTTGAGCGGTTCCACGGGCGTTTACGTCCATTCCAATGACCCGTGGGCGGCGGCCTTGCGCCCCGGGCATGCATCCCCGCACTTCGATTATCGGACAAATCGGAAGATTCTCTAAAGCTGTCTTAAGGATGGTTAATGATTGGCAAATGCGTCGCGGTAACCGGCGAGCACGCCATCGACCATCGCCTGCTGGGAGAAATGCGCCGAGATGCGCTCGCGCAAGGCCGTTGCGCGCTGCGCGGTCGTCTGCGCATCGTTCAGCGCGGCCGCGATTGCCTCGGCCATGGCTTCGGCGTTGCTCGCCGCGAACAGGGCCGGGCTGTCGCTGCCAAAAATCTCCGGGATGCCGCCGACGCGCGCCGCGATCATGGGAATCCCGGCGGCGCCGGCCTCGATGACGACATAGGGCATGGAATCGCCGCGCGAGGGAACGACCAGCAGTCGCCCCTTGGAAAAGCCGTAACGCGCCTTGACGTGGCCGATGAAGCGGATTGCGTCCTTCAGGCCAAGCCGCTCGACCTGCGCCTTCAACGCCGCCGTCTCCTCACCGTCGCCGCCGAGCGTCAGTGTGACCTTCTTGCCGCTCTCGTGCAGCCGCGCCACCGCATCGACCAGAAGATCCGCCCCCTTGATGTGCCTGAACTCGCCGACATAGCAGAGGTCGGTGGCGTCATCGGCGATGACGACGGGTTCGAACTCTTCCGGCGTGACACCATTGAAGACGCAATGCACAACGCCCTTGGGCGTGCCGACGATGCGCTGGTAGGTGTCGCGGGCAAAGGCGCTCTCGAACAGGAACAGGTCCGTCGCATCCATCAGCGTGCGTTCGAGGCGCGCGTAGAACTCGCCCTTCAGGGTGTTGAGCGGATAGTGAAGCGAACCGCCATGGGGCGTGTAGATGCGAATGGTGTCGTCGGCGCGGCGCCGCATGCGAAGGAAGGCGCCGGCCTTGGCGCCGTGGCCGTGCATGACGTCGGGCTTGAGCGCCGCAATCAGGCGGCGCAGGCGCAACCAGACCAGAAAATCATCCGGTGAGGGTTCCCGCCGGATCGCCATCCGATGCACGCCGAGCTTCAACCGCGGCGCAAGTTCGGCCAGCGCCTTGTCCGCGCGCTCGCCACCGGTGAGGCTGTCGGCGAGAATCCCGACGTGATGGCCGCGATCGACCTGGCCGTTGGCGAGGTCGAGGATATGGCGGAAGATGCCTCCGACGGGCGCGCGCACGGCGTGCAGAATACGAAGCGGCTGGTCAGAAGAGGGAGGCATGATCAAAACCAGCGCACGAAACCAGACAATGTTCTCGAAATATCGATGGGATTAAGGGCCCTCGTGGTTAACAAACGATGACGAGTGCGCCTGCATTGGCTGCCAGAGGTCGCGATTAACCCAGCGGCAACCTTAATGGAGTGTAATTGGCCTCATTGAGGTACACGAGTGGCGTTGCCCTGCGGGAGTGTTCGATGCGTTTAGCGTTCTGGCGTGCCGGCAAGGACAAGGCCGTCATCGAGCGGGCCGTTTCGAAGGCCAAGCTCGAGACCAAGCCCAAAGTTGAAGCCAAGCCGGCGCCGATTGCGGCGAAGCAGGCGACAGCCGAATCCGGTGACATCGATCTGTATGCGCTGGGCGGAGCGCTCGCGCGCAAGCGCGGCTGGATCGTCGTGCCGACGGTATTGGCCCTCGTCGCTTCCGTCGCAATCGTCAACCTGATCACGCCGCGCTTCAAATCCGAATCGCGCATCCTGATCGACGGACGCGAGAACGTTTTCCTGCGGCCGAGCAGCGATCGCAGCACCGAGGAGCGGCAGGCGCTCGATCCCGAGGCCGTGACCAGCCAGGTGCAACTCGTGCTGTCGCGCGACCTCGCGCGCGAGATCATCAAGAAGAACAACCTGGCAGAGCGGCCGGAGTTCGATCCGGTGCTGCAAGGCATTTCGCCGCTGAAATCGCTCGCGGCGCTGGTCGGTATCGTTCGCGACCCGTTCTCGATGACGCCGGAAGAGCGCGTGCTCGATGCGTATTATGACCGCCTTCAGGCCTACGCCGTCGACAAGTCGCGCGTGATCGTGGTCGAATTCCAATCGCAGGATCCAGACCTCGCCGCGCGCGTCGCCAATTCGATCGCCGACGGCTATCTCGTGCTCCAGCAGAATGCGCGCCAGGACCAGGCGCGCAGCGCCAGCCAGTGGCTTTCGGGCGAGATCGAGAACCTGCGCAAGAAGGTCTCCGACGCCGAAGCGAAGGTCGAGGACTTCCGTTCCAAATCGTCGCTGTTCGTCGGCACCAACAACACCACGCTGTCGAACCAGCAGATGGGCGAGGCCAACACTCAGCTCAACAATGCACGCGCCCTGAAGGCGGACGCCGAGTCCAAGGCGCGCCTGATCCGCGAGATGCTCCAGAGCGGCAAGCCGATCGAGGCGTCCGAGGTCGTGAACTCCGAGCTGATGCGACGCCTCTCGGAGCAGCGCGTGACACTACGCGCCCAGCTTGCCGAACAGTCGTCCACGCTGCTCGGCAATCATCCGCGCATCAAGGAACTGAAGGCGCAGCTCGGCGATCTCGACGGTCAGATCCGCGACGAGGCGGCAAAAATCTCGCGCTCGCTTGAGAACGACGCCCGGATCGCCGGCGGCCGGGTCGATGGCCTGACCGCGAGCCTCGAGCAGCTGAAGAAGCAGGCGACATCGACGAACGGCCAGGACGTCCAGCTCCGGGCGCTCGAGCGCGAGGCCAAGGCGCAGCGCGACCTGCTCGAGACCTATCTTGCCAAATATCGCGAGGCCAATACCCGCGAGACCATCGACACCGCGCCGACCGAAGGCCGCATCATCTCGCGCGGTATAGTCTCGAACACGCCGGCCTATCCGAAGAAGCTGCCGATCGTGCTGATCGCAACGCTGGCGACGCTGCTGCTGTCATCCGGTCTCGTCGTCACCGGCGAGCTGCTCCGCCAGACCGCGCCGCGCGCCGCCACGACGCTCGCGCCCGCGGTGGCGCGTCGCGAGCCTGTCGTCGATCGGGTGGAGACGGATCCGGCGCCGCTTCAGCCAGAGATGACGGCTGACGATGCCGACGCCAGCGCATTCGCTGAAATCGGGCAGCTGGCCGAGAGCCTGAAGGCTGCCGGGGCGAGCGCGAAGAAGGTCACCGTGCTCGGCACTGCATCGGGTGAGGCCATCACGCTCTCAGCGCTGACGCTCGCCCGGCATCTGGCGCGCGAGGCGCGTGTCGTCGTGGTCGATCTTGCCGCGTCCTCGCCGACGATCGCCGCGGTGTCGGTCGATTCGACATCGCCCGGTCTTGCCGAACTGATGCAGGGGCAGGCCTCGTTCGCGCAGATCATTACGCGGGACAAGTTCTCGCGGCTGCATCTGGTCCTGGCCGGTCGTCCAGGCTTCGACCACAGCTTGCTTCAGTCGCCGCGGGTGACGCTCGCAATCGATGCCTTGCTGCGCGCTTACGACTACGTGTTGCTCGACGCCGGTGGCGCGTCCGAATTGCCCGCAGAGCTGCTGACGACGAATGCCCGTGCCGTGGTGGTCCCCGACGCGTCGATGGAGGCCGATGCACGAACGCTCATGTGCGAACAGCTCAAGGCCGTCGGCTTCAGCGAGGTGACGATGCTGAGCCGGCCCGTGCAGCCGTCGAACGCCGGTGAAACAGCGCGCGTCGTCGCGGCGTGACGGGTGAGGCCTTCTCTCCGCGACTTCGGAATCGTAGGGTGGGCAAAGGCGCACTTGCGCCGTGCCCACCATCTTTCAATGAGTATTGCGGACATCGTGGGCACGCTTGGCTTTGCCCACCCGACGACAATTCGCCGCTACCCGAACGCCTGCCTTAGCCGTCGCGCCAGGTCGAACAGCATCTGGTTCTGCTTCACCAAGCGCTTGCCGTGGCTGATCGAGGACATCGCCATGGCCGCAAGCTTGCCGCGGGAGGTCAGGGGCACGAAGCTGTCGAAGATGTCCTCGTCATTCTTGCAGAACATGCGCTTGTAGTCGTCCGATCCGATGCCGAGGTCGAGAGAGCGGTAGCCGCGCTCGCCATATCGGTCGATGATGTAACGCATCAGGATCAGGCCCGGGCTGTAGCGGGCGTGCTCCGACATCGTGTAGGTGTTGAACATCATCGAAAAGCGCTGGCCGTCGGCGACGCCGGCGAAGATCGCGATCACTTCGTCGTCGCATTCCAGGGCATGGATGTCGATGACGCGACCTTCGCCGCGCGGCGCGAGGCAGGCACTGCGGATGAATTGCTCGACGCCAGGTTCGGCGAAAACGTTCGGCAACTTCTGCTCCGCCATGCGCGCCGGCTTGACGCGGAAGAACCAGTCGAGCAGGCGGGTGACGTCCGCGTCGGATGTGGCAAGGTGATAGCGGTAACCGGGGAGCGACTGGAGCTTCTTCTCCTTGCTCTTGAGCCGGCGGCGGAAGGAGTTGCTGATCCGCGATGCGGGCGGGCCGCCCGGCTCCATCACCAGCGCCGGGCAGCCGTTGATCGGGCTCTGCTGCGGCAGGAAGGCGAACGGATTCTGCTGATCGTGCCAGCGTTTCGGCTGCTGCGTCAGCGCGAGAACGTCGATCCGGTCGCGCAGCGGTGCGATCAGTGCATCGAGGTCGCCAGCGACAGCCTGTGCTGCGAACTCGGCACGCCACAGACCCATGTTGAAGGTCGTATGCTTGCCGCCCATGAAGCAGGCCGTGCGCACGCCGTGGCCCTGGCGCAGGGTCAACGGAAGCAGCGCGAGCGGGTTCTGTTCGGCATCGCGCGCAATTACGATGAAGGGGCAGGCGCCTTCGCGCTCCCCGACCGATCGTTGCCAGGCGCCCAGGAGATCGAAGCGCTGATACGGCGTGAAGAGGTGACCGGGCTCCTCGAGCGCGCGCCAGACCGTCTCGGCTGCACCGAGATCGGCGACGATATCGACATGCGCAATACGGCTCGCTCTGGACCGCGCTGGCGATTCTGCCGTCCGGCTTTGCATCGCCGCAGCCATGGTCATTCACGAAACCTGTCGAGAAAGCGAAAAATACGTATTTCGGCCTGTGGCCGACCTTTGCAAATAAATGTCAACAAAGGGTAATGACAATGAGCGAGGGGAACAGGCTGCCGGCGAACGCGAAGGTGGGGTATTGGCATCCGACGACAGATGGCTGCAGCGGTTGCGGCTCGAACTGGCCTGGTTCTCGGGCCAACCCTTGCTGCGCAGCCGCGGCGCGGGTGCCATCCTGCGCTTCGAGCACGTGCGGCCGCGGCGAAGCGGCGCGTTCCAGCCGCTGCGCGAACACGAGATCACGCCGCAATTCCTCGATCGCGCTATCCGTGCGCTGAAGCGCTGGAACTACGACTTTCTCGGGTTGGACGAGGTTTGCCGGCGCGCCGTGACGCTGCCCGAGAAGCGACGCTTCGTGGCACTCACCTTCGATGGCGCGCCGAAGGACTTCATCAATTTTGCCTATCCGGTGCTGGCGCGCCACGCCGTGCCGTTCACGCTTTATGTTCCGACCGCCTTTCCCGATGGTGTTGGCGAGGCGTGGTGGCTCGGGCTCGAGCGGGTGATTGCGCGCGAGGACCGCGTCAACCTGATGATGGGCGACAAGGAGCAGCGTTTCACCGTCGCTGACAATGCCGAGAAGCGGGCGCTGTTTTCGCATCTCGAGGGCTGGCTGCGCTCGCTGCCGCCAGCGGAACTGTCAGCAGCGATCGCCGATCTCTGCACACGCTACAGCATCGATCTCGCCGCGCTCTCGCGCGAGGCGTCGATGGATTGGGAGGATCTGGGAAGGCTAGCTGCCGATCCGCTGGTCACGATCGGCAGTGCGACCGTGAACTATCCCAACCTTGCCAACATGAAGGACGCGGCGGCGCTGCGCGAGATGACGATGGGCAAGGCGGTGGCAGAAGCCGCGTTTCGCCGCGAGGTCAGGCACCTGGCATATCCGTTCGGCGATCGGTCCTCGTTCCGGCGCAGCCACGTCGTGATGGCGGAGGAGGCCGGCTTTGCCAGCGCGGTATCGACCATTCCGGGCATCGTGGACGCGGAGGGGCGCACCAATCTGCGCGCGTTGCCGCGGATATCCTGGGACGGACGGGTGCGCTCGCTGCGCATGATGCGGGTGCTGGTGTCGGGCGTTGCCTTCGCGCCGGTGAAACCGACGGGCAGCGCTACGAGCTAGATTTCGCCCGGTCCGGACGCTGCATCCAGCTCACGATCGGCATGGCTGGAAGCACCCAGCCCATGCCGACCACCACGTAATAGATCGCCTGCCGCCAGCCGGACTCGGCGATCCACGGCATCTGCGCGGCTGCCATGCCGAGCAGGGCCCAGACGGTGGCCAGCACCAGGAGCAGGATGGCGCCGAGGAACTTGCGAGTGCGGATCGTCATGGCTGGGACTTGCGGCTTTCACGTAACTTGCGCTGTGGGAGCGGGGGACTATAAGGGGCACGCAATCCGGTTCAAGTCTCTTAGCCAAAAGGCCTGGTTTGTCGCTGAAATGACAACGATTTCCGCCCCGACCAACCCGCATCGCGCCGTGCGCTGGTGGCTGATCTCCGTGGCCGCCCTGATCGCGCTAATGGTGCTGGTCGGCGGTGCGACCCGGCTGACGGAATCCGGTCTGTCGATCGTCGAATGGAAGCCGGTCACCGGCAGTGTTCCACCGCTGTCGGAAGCGCAGTGGACCGACGCCTTCGAGGCCTACAAGAAGATCCCGCAATATCGCGAGCTCAACGCGGGCATGAGCCTGTCCGAGTTCAAGCAGATCTTCTGGTGGGAATGGAGCCACCGGCTGCTCGGCCGTTTCATCGGCGTTGCCTATCTGCTGCCGTTCCTGTTCTTCCTGTGGCGTGGCGGCTTGGCCAGCGAGTTGAAGCGGCGATTGTGGCTGCTGTTCGCGCTCGGCGGCCTCCAGGGCGCGGTCGGCTGGTGGATGGTGGCTTCGGGCCTCTCTGAGCGGGTGGAGGTTTCCCAATATCGGCTGGCGACGCATCTGGTGCTGGCGCTGCTGATCTTCGCCGGCATCGTCTGGACGGTGCGGCGGCTCGCCGATCGGCCCCAGCTTGCGGTTCCAGCGCGGCTGCGGTTCACGAGCGCGGTGCTGGTGATCCTGACCTTCATCCAGATCTATTTCGGGGCGCTGGTCGCGGGCCTGCGCGCCGGACGCGCCTACAACACCTGGCCGCAGATCGACGGCGCGTTGATTCCGTCGGCCGAGCGGCTGTGGTTCGAGACGCCATGGTGGCGCAACATGTTCGACAATGTGCTGACGGTGCAGTTCGAGCATCGCATGACGGCGTACCTGCTATTCACGTTGGTGGTGCTGCATGCGATCGACGCGGTACGCTTGCGCGCAGGGTCGGCGACGAGCGGTGCGCTCTGGATGTTGGCTGCGGTCGGCTTGCAGGTGGTGCTCGGCATCCTCACGCTGCTCAATCAGGTGCCGATCGATCTGGCGCTCTCGCACCAGGCGGTCGCGATCGTCGTGCTCACGCTTGCGGTGATGCAGGCGGAGCGGCTGGCGTCGCGGCAGAGCGCGGACGTACAGCCGCGTGTGGTTCCGGTCGGGCAGACCGGCTGATCACCATCAGCCCGGCTGATCAGCAATAGCCGTAGATGCCGCACGAATAGGGCAGGCGCCAGAAATAATCGACCTGCTTCCCGCCGTAATACGAGCCCTGATAGTCGTAGTCCCAGGGGCGGCCGTAATAGCCCGGCAGCGTGTGCGAGCCCGGCAACAGCGGTGTGCCCGGCAGATTGCTGACATAGCTGCCGACGCCGTCGGCCGGCGAGATCAGCGCGTCTGGATCAGTCTCGACATAGACCTTTGGCGGCGGAGCTGCGGCCCGTCGCTTCGGATGGGCGGGCAAATCGGCGGCAAAGGCTGCTGAGGTCGTTAGCATGGCCGCAAGGGCAAACACCATCCAGCGCAGCATCGTCGGCTCCGAATCAAAGGCGATCCAAGAACGATGTATGCGGCAGATATGGTTAATGACTGTTAACCGTGCCCGCGCCGGAGCGCGCTTTCACACGCTTCGCTGATCAGGCGGGGAAGGTCCTGACTGGGGTGACGACCGCATCGAACTGAATGCTGACCCGGTTCTTCAGAACGTGCTGGATGACCTCCGTTTCCGATCGTTCGAAGAATTCATCCCAGTTCGCGGCTTGACCGAACTCTCGCGCGAAATCGATGTCGGCGAATTTGCCAAGCATGAGGGCCGTGACGTCAGACTCATTGTTCTTCGCGAACACGTGCTTTTGCCCTGACTTCTTCATGTACAGGCCGATCATGCGTAGCGCCTTGTAGACCAGCGTGCTGTCATGAAACAGGATGATCGCGTCGCTCGTCATCAGCGGCAGCGTCCACAGGAAATCCCTGAAGCAGGCGATGTCAGTGTGCTCGCCATCGATGAACGCGATCTCGAAGCTGTCGTCGGCCCCTTGCACGGAATCGACGGAGCCGTCGAACGTGGTCAGCTTCGACGTCGGCACACCACGCGACACCAGATTATTGATCATCGTCTGGTGCGTGATTCCTGAGTAGTCGTATTTGGCGCCGCGCTCGTCGGGCTGTTGCCGGCCGCGTTCATCGATCGACAGGACGGCTTTGCAGGCGGGGTCCAGCAGAAACGGGGTGAGGCTGCCGCCGAGATAGGAGCCGATCTCAACGTAGGAGAATGAACCCAGGGTCCGCTTGGCGAGCGAGATGGTCTGCAGCAGGAACCGTTTATCGTGAGCGCTGGTCTGCGAGGGAATTGGGAAAAGCGTTCCGATGTCCGGTACGGCGATGTTCATGGCCATCCTTGTGCAGTCGCAATCACCACGATCAGGTTGAGTCGTGGACGTTGAGCGACGGTAGCCACGGAAGCTGGCGCGGAGCCTTCGGCAGGGCTCCGCGCCAGATCCGATGCGGATGGCAGACGTTTCTACGCGCTTAGCGCCTGCTCCAGGTCGGCGATCAGGTCTTCCTTGTCCTCGATGCCGATCGAGAGCCTGACGACATCGGGGCCCGCGCCGGACTTCACCTTGGCGGCGTCGTCGAGCTGGCTGTGGGTGGTCGAGGCCGGATGGATGACGAGAGAGCGGGTGTCGCCGACATTGGCGAGGTGCGAGAACAGCTGCAGTTTCGATACCAGGCTGACGCCGGCGTCGTAGCCGCCCTTGAGGCTGAAGGTGAACACGGCGCCCGCGCCCCTCGGCGCATATTTGCGTGCGAGCTGGTTGTATTTGTCGCTGGCGAGACCCGCATAGCTCACCGAGGCCACCGCCGGATGGCCGGCAAGGAATTCGGCGACCGCCTTGGCGTTGTCGCAGTGCTTCTGCATGCGCAGCGGCAGCGTCTCGATGCCGGTCAGGATCATGAAGGCGTTGAACGGCGACAGCGCCGGGCCGAGGTCGCGCAAGCCCAGCACGCGGCAGGCGATCGCGAAGGCGAAATTGCCAAACGTCTCCTGCAGGCGGATGCCGTGATATTCCGGCCGCGGCTCGGACAGCATCGGATATTTGCCGCCCGTGGACCAATCGAAGGTGCCGGCATCGACGATGATGCCGCCGAGCGAATTGCCGTGACCGCCCAGGAACTTCGTCAACGAGTGCACGACGATGTCGGCGCCGTGGTCGATGGGCCGGATCAGATAGGGCGAGGCCAAGGTATTGTCGACGATCAGCGGCACGCCAGCCTTGCGCGCCACCGACGAGATCGCCTCGATGTCGGTGATGCTGCCGGCGGGATTGGCGATGGACTCGATGAAGATCGCCTTCGTGCGCGGCGTCACCGCGCGCTCGAAGCTCGAGATGTCATCGGGATCGGCCCACACCACGTTCCAGCCGAAGCTCTTGAACGCATGCGTGAACTGGTTGATCGAGCCGCCATAGAGCTTTCGCGCGGCGATGAACTCGTCGCCGGGCTGGAGCAATTGCTGCAGCACCACGACCTGCGCGGCATGGCCCGAGGCGACCGCAAGCGCGGCGGTGCCGCCCTCGAGCGCGGCAACGCGCTCCTCCAGCACCGCGTTGGTCGGGTTGCCGATGCGGGTGTAGATGTTGCCGAACGCCTGCAGGCCGAACAGCGATGCGGCGTGGTCGGCGTCGTTAAAGACGAACGATGTCGTCTGATAAATCGGAGTCGCGCGCGCACCGGTGGTCGGATCGGGCTGTGCACCGGCATGCACGGCGAGGGTGGAAAATCCCGGAAGGCGATCGCTCATTGAGGCGTCCTGTTCTTGTGGTCTGAAATCGCGCGGCATGCTGATCGTGACAGCGGCCGCCGTCAAGCCGCGGCTTCACATCGCAACGATCGTGCTACGCATTGACGCGTTCGCGAAACGAATCCTTCGCAGTTGCGTCAGCTTTGCTCGCTCTTGTTTTTGGCGGCACGATCAGAGGCAGCGGTGTCGCCGCCGCCGACACTCATCCGATTGAGGGATAGGCGCATGCCCTGCGTCGGCGCCGGCGCCCGCTTGGAGCTGAGCGTACGCGAATTGACGCCCATCCAGGAGATCTCGGACGACAGCCGGCCGTATTCGATCTTGGGGCAGCGGTTCATCACGACCTTGATACCGGCCGCTTCCGCCTTTTCAGCTGCGGCGTCGTCACGCGCGCCAAGCTGCATCCAGATCACCTTCGGCAGAGGATCGAGCGCCAGCGCCTCCTCGACCACGGGCATGATGTGGCTGGAGTTGCGGAAGATGTCGATCATGTCGACGGGGCGGCCGACGTCGCGCAGCGATGCGGCGAACGGCTTTCCAAGCAAATCCTTGCCGACATGGCCGGGATTGATGGGGATCATGTCGTAGCCGTGCTGCGCCAGGTATTTGAACGCGAAATAGCTCGGCCGCACGTTGACTGGCGAGGCGCCGACCATCGCGATCGACTTCACGCTGTTGAGGATGCTGCGGATGTAATTGTCGGGATAGGCGTCGTGGTTCATTGCTGGTCTTTTCTTGTCACTCATCCCGCCATGTCGGCGTACGCTTTTCGATGAAGGCACCGATGCCTTCCTCGGCATCGCGGGCCATCATGTTCTCGGTCATCACCTCTGCCGCATAGCGATAGGCCTCCGCAAGGCTCATCTCGGCCTGGCGGTAGAACGCCTCCTTGCCGAGCTTGACGGTGTAGGCGGATTTCAGCGCGACCTGCTGCGCGAGCGCAATCGCGGCCTCGCGCTCGGAGCCGGCGGCGACCACGCGATTGACGAGGCCGATCTCGCGGGCGCGCGCGGCCGGGACCGGCTCGCCCGTCAGCAGCATCTCCATCGCCTGCTTGCGCGGCACGTTGCGCGACAGCGCCACCATCGGCGTCGAGCAGAACAGGCCGATGTCGACACCGGGCGTGGCGAAACTCGCCGCCTCCGATGCAATCGCAAGATCGCAGCTCGCGACGAGCTGACATCCGGCCGCGGTCGCGATGCCCTGCACGGCGGCGACCACAGGCTTGGGCAGATGCACGATCGTCTGCATCATCGCGCTGCAGGCGTTCATCGTCTCGGCGAAGAAGGCGCGGCCACGATCTGGGTCGGTACGGCGCGCGGTCAGTTCCTTCATGTCGTGACCGGCCGAGAAAGCGGGACCGTTCGCCGCCAGCACGACGCCGCGGACGGCCTTGTCGTTGCCGATGTCATCGAGCGCGGCGTGGAGAGTTGCGATCATTGCCGTCGACAGGCTGTTGCGCGCGGCGGGCCGGTTGAGGGTCAGCACCGCGATCGGACCGACCATTTCGTGCAGCAGAATTGGATGCGGCGAGGGGGCGCGGGCGGCCTGGGTGGACATTGCGGCGTTTCCGATTGGATTATTACAGTTAGATGATGCAGATAACTTAATGTAGCAGGCGACGCGAGGCGAGGGTGGGGAACAGCATGACGGCAGCGAAAATGAGCGTGGCGGAGGTCGAGCAGTTTCTGCGCGTCGAGTTTCCCCAGGCCTTCAGCGGCGACGACATCACGATCGAGAGCGCGGACGGCCAGACCTGCCTTTTGCGCCAGCGCTACAGCGAGCGGATGCTGCGGCCCGGTGGAACAGTGTCGGGTCCCACACTGATGGCGCTGGCCGATTTCGCCATGTACGTGGTGCTGCTGTCCGCGATCGGGCCGGTCGGGCTCGCGGTGACCACCAATCTCAACATCAATTTCCTGCGCAAGGGCCAGCCCGGGCAGGACGTGCTGGCGGAGGCCAGGCTGCTGAAGCTCGGCAAGCGCCTTGCGGTCGGGGAGGTGAAGCTGTTGTCGGGGACGTCACCCGATCCAATCGCCCATGTCACCTCGACCTATTCCATTCCAAATGCTTGAGCTTTTTGCAGGTAGTATAGCACCATATTTTTAAGATACTGATTTTGCTTATGTAATTTCCGCCTTCGGGCATTGACCGTTGCGCGTCTCTTCTCTAGAAACCCGCGCAGTCCGGTGCGGTGTTCGCGCCGTTATTCCCCGTCTACGGAAACTCTGACATGAAAACCTTTTCGGCAAAGCCGGCCGAGGTGACGAAGAAGTGGGTGCTGATCGACGCCAAGGGTCTGGTCGTCGGTCGTCTCGCCACCATCGTAGCCATGCGTCTGCGCGGCAAGCACCTCCCGACCTACACCCCGCATGTTGATTGCGGCGACAACGTCATCATCATCAACGCCCAGCATGCGGTCCTCACCGGCCGCAAGCGCGAGCAGAAGACCTATTACAAGCACACCGGCTATGTCGGCCACGTCAAGGAGCGCACCGCGCGCCAGATCCTTGAAGGCAAGCATCCCGAGCGCGTGCTCGAAAAGGCCGTCGAGCGCATGATCCCGCGTGGCCCGCTCGGTCGCGTCCAGATGGGCAACCTCCGCGTCTACGGCGGTGCCGATCATCCGCACGAGGCCCAGACGCCCGAGAAGCTTGATATCGCCAAGTTGAACCGCAAGAACACGAGGGCCGCATAATCATGGCCGAATCCATTCAGTCACTCGACCAGCTCTCGCAGCTCAAGACCGCAACCGTGGCGCCCGATGCGCCCAAGCATGAGAAGAAGGTCGACAAGTTCAACCGCGCCTACGCCACCGGCAAGCGCAAGGACGCGGTCGCTCGCGTCTGGATCAAGCCGGGCGCCGGCAAGGTCACCGTCAACTCGCGCGAGGTCGAGGTCTATTTCGCTCGTCCCGTGCTGCGCATGATGATCGAGCAGCCGTTCTCGGTGGCCCAGCGTTCGGGCCAGTACGACGTGATCTGCACCGTCGCCGGCGGCGGTCTGTCCGGCCAGGCTGGCGCCGTGCGTCACGGCATCTCCAAGGCTCTGACCTATTTCGAGCCCGAGCTGCGCAGCGTGCTCAAGAAGGGCGGCTTCCTCACCCGCGACTCCCGCGTGGTCGAGCGTAAGAAGTACGGCAAGGCCAAGGCCCGCCGGTCCTTCCAGTTCTCGAAGCGTTAATCGCTTCGGTCACATTCGCCGCGAAAGCGGCTTCAATGAGAAGCAAAAAGGCGCTGATTTCAGCGCCTTTTTTGTTGTTCGTTTGTACGCAAATTGAGCGCGTGTTTCCCGAAAACTTGGGCCCGCTTGAAAACCTGAATGGAACTCGCCGGACATAGCGTCGCATCTGGAAGGGCGCGCAAGTCGGCTGGGCCGATCGCGTAACTGCTATGTTTAGAAGGGGGCCGACATGATGTCGCTCGATAGCATCACGCTCTATTTGGTCGCCACGATGGTCGCCGCATTGCTCGGCGCCATGATGGTGTTTTTCGGCAAGCAGGAGAACAGCCCCGCGCTGAAATGGTGGGGCACCGCCTATCTGCTCGGCGCGTCCTCCGTCGCGCTGTGGACCGCGACCGGCGACAAGCTCGGCCCGTATCTCTATCTCGCCTTGAACGCGGTCGGCTTCGTCGCCTGCGGCATGGTGTGGAATGCGGCGCGCGTCTTCCACGGCCGCAAGCCGAATTGGCCGGGCCTCGTGTTCGGTGCAATCGCCTGGGTCGCGGCCGTGATGCTGCTCGATCCCACGGCCTCGATGCTGCGCATGATCATCGGCGCCGGCATCGTCTCGGTCTATGCGGCACTGACCGCGAGCGAGCTCTGGGTCGAACGGCGCAAGAGCCTGCAACGGCGCTGGCCGGCCTTCGTCGTGCCGGTCATGCACGGCTGCGTGCTGATGCTGCCGATCCTGCTCGGCAGTTTCCTGCGCCCGAACGACGCCGGATTCTCTCACAGCGTCTGGGTCACCGTGTTTGCGGTCGAGATCATCCTCTATGCCGTCGGCACCGTGTTCGTGATCTTCATGCTGGTGTCCGAGCGCACCGTCACGGCGCATCGCACCGCGGCGTCGACCGATCCCTTGACCGGCATGCTCAACCGCCGCGGCTTCTCGGAAGCCTGCGCGCGGATGATCGAGCGCGAGGCCAAGGGCGGCCGCCCTGTTACGGTGATGATCTTCGACATCGACCATTTCAAGTCGATCAACGACCGCTTCGGCCATCCCGCCGGCGACGAGATGCTGAAGCTGTTCTCGACCGTCGTCGTCAACAATCTGCGCATCTCGGATCTGTCGGGCCGCATCGGCGGCGAGGAGTTCGCCGCGCTGCTGCCTTGCGCGCTCGAGGAAGGCGTGCTGGTCGCCGAACGCGTCCGCGAGGCGTTCGAGACCTCAGGCGTCGTGGTCGACGAGGGCCCGGTCGACACCACCGTCAGCATCGGCGTGGCCGGCGGGCCTGCCGGCACCGAGCTCGAGGTGTTGCTGGCGTCCGCCGACACGGCGCTCTACCAGGCCAAGCGTGGCGGCCGTAACCGGGTCGAGGCGGCTGAGGAATTGCCGCTGTCGCTGGAGAACTGGCGCCGCCAGAGCGCTGCGCGGATCGGCGTCCCCAAGGGACCGTCCACGACACAGCCGGCCACGGCCTGAGACGAAGGGGTTTGCGGTAATCCTCTGTTTACCATTCGGTTCCACCATTGCAGTCATGGAATCGATCCGTCGACAGAACCCGCAAGCCGTCCTGATGTCGCTCGAAGCCGCCGCAAGCTCGGCACGCGGCGGTTTCGCCTGTTTGTTCTCGACTGCGGACGAGTATGAGACCGCGTTGATCGCCGAGCGCCGCGCCCAGGGGCGCTACGTCAAGAGCCGCAGCTATTGGCCGTTTGCGCTGTTTGTCGGCTGCGCGCTCGTCGTTGCCGGCACTGTGCTGCTGCTCGCCTGACGGCGCCGCATTTTCGGCCGGGCAGGGCGCCGTGTCAGCGTCTTTTTCTTTGCGTTCGTCTGCGCTAGACACGGGCCACCAACAACGGGGTGGAAACCGATGATCACCGAGATCGCGCAAATCGACGTCAAGCCGGGCAGCGAGAAGGATTTTGAGGCCGCCGTCGCCAAGGCCAAGGCCGCTTTCGGCCGCTCCAAGGGCTTTCACGGTTTTGAGCTGCACAAGTCAATCGAGAAGCCGCAGCGCTACCGGCTGATGGTGAAATGGGCGACGCTAGAGAACCACACCGTCGATTTCCGCGGCTCCGAGAATTTCACCGAATGGCGCGGCCTCGTCGGCCAGTATTTTGCCTCGCCTCCTGAAGTCGAGCATACCGAGACCGTGCTGACGACCTGAGCTGCTCAACGACGCCTTACGCCGCCTCTGCCAGAGGCGGCGCCTCATACGTCTTGAAATGGTCGATCATGACCTTGGCGATGGCGACGAGTGGCAGCGCCAGTGCCAGGCCCCAGATCCCGAAGACGACGCCGAGCAGGATCTGGAACGCGAACAGCGTGGCCGGCGGGATGTCCAACGCCTGGCGCTGGAGCAGCGGCGTCAGCACGTAGCTCTCCATCGCGTGCACACCGAGGAACAGGATCAGCGCCGATAGCGCCGGGACCCAGCCCGAGGCGAGACTTGCCAGCACCACGACGACGCCGGCGATGATGGCGCCGACCGTCGGGATGAAGGCCAGCAGACCGGCCTGGATCCCCAGGATGAACGAGCCCGGGATGCCGATGAGCGCAAGCCCGATCCAGGTCACGATGCCAACCGCGATCATCACGATGATCTGCGCGATCAGCCAGCGCTCCAGCGTCTCGCCGATCCGGTCGATGATCAGGGTCGCGCGGAGGCGGTGCTTGGCCGGTGCGAGGAACAGCAGCCCGTCGTGATAGACGCCGGGTTGTGCGGCGAAGGCCAGCCCCAGGAACAGCACGATGAAGATGTTACCGACGGCGCTGATCGCGCCGAACAGCAGCTTGAAGGTCTGGCTCACGATCGCCCCGCCACTGGAGGCGAGCGCGCCTGCGTTCGGCAGCGGGCCGTGCGAGTTCTGGTTCGAAGCAGGCGCCGGCGCGGTATCGCCCGAGGACGAGCTGGCAGCGGTGGTGGCATTGCCGAGGTCGAAGACACTGGTGTCAATGCCGTGGTTCTCCAGGAACGACCTGACATGCGAGATCTGCGACTTGATGGTGTTGCTGAGCACCGAGGCCTGCTCGGCAATGGTCGCGCCGCCGAGATAGGCGACGCCTGCAAACAAGGCCGCAAGCACGATGCAAACAATCGCAAGCCGTGCCGCGTGCGGCAGGTGCACGCGGCGTCCGAGCGCATTGGTCAGCGCGTTGAGGCCGACGCCAAGGAGCATGCCGGCGAAGATCAGCAGCAGGGTGGTCGCGAAATACCAGGTGAAGACCAGCGCCGCCGAGAACAGCACGACGCCAATGCCGCCGACCGCGATGGCCCAGGCCAGGTCGGAGCGGGTCTTCAGCTGTTCATCTTTGGAGACGGTCACATCATGTCCTTTGTGGAGCGGCCAGGACGCACTCTTTCGTGAATTCTGACCGGGGATCAAGCCGGCGCGGTGCGCCGGATTGAAGCGCCAGCGGCCGCCAGGGCCAACGCAGCGGACCGGGCCAGGGTGCCCCGAAAGCCGCATTTGCGCGAAAATAGCATTGCCGTCCCGCGATCCCTTGTGTTGAATTTGTTCCATCCCAAGGCCATGTTTGGAGAATCTTCTTGCGGGGAGGTCGGAACGGGAGATGAGAAAGCCGGTCGTCGGCGTGATCGGGAACGCCCATCGCGTCGAAAATCGATTTCAGGTCCAGATGGTCGGCGAGCGCAATTTGCGCGCCGTGGCCGAGGTTTCCGGCGGCCTGCCGTTGATGTTCGCGGGTGCGCCCGACATCACCGATATCGCCGCACTGCTCGATACCGTCGACGGTATCGTGCTGACCGGTGCCCGCGCCAACGTGCACCCGACCCGCTTCAATGTCGATCCCTGCGAGAAGCACGAGCCTTACGACATCCACCGCGACGAGGTCGCGCTGGCGCTTTCGGTCGCCTGCGTCTCGCGCGGTATTCCGCTCTTCGGCATCTGCCGCGGCTTGCAGGAGATGAACGTCGCCTTCGGCGGCTCGCTGCATCCTGAGATCCGCGAAATCCCCGGCCGTATGAACCACCGTATGCCCCGGCTCGAGAATGGCGAGATCCATCCCGACCCGACCGTCGTGTTCGCCGACCGTCACGACGTCGACCTTACACCGGGCGGGGCGTTCGCAAAGCTGCTCGGCTGCGAGAGGATCCGGGTCAATTCGCTGCACGGCCAAGGCATCCTCGATCCCGGCAAGCGCGTGCTGATCGAGGGCGTCGCCGAGGACGGCACCATCGAAGCGATCCGCATTGCGGACGCTCCGACCTTCGCGCTCGGCGTGCAATGGCACGCCGAATACGACCCGCAGCGCAATCCCATCAACCGAAAGCTGTTCGAGGCGTTTGGCGAGGCGATGGTCGCGAAGCAGAAGGCGGTGGCGTAGCTCGCAGGCGAGCGGCCGTTTCGATATGCTCTCGCGCGGCCGCCATTGCGCGCTCCGCGACTTATTCGCAGAAGCCTCAGAACGCGGAAGCAATCCAGAGTCTTCTTCGCGCGAATAAACCAATCGGCAAGAATTGGTTTGCGCTGATTTCCGTGATTCCGATTCGTTCTTTGCGAACGAAATGGAGTCAGATGCAGAACGAAGAATGCGTGCGTATCCCCGAATGACGGGGAGCGTCGTCAGCGATGTGAGGGCCGCAGTCCGATCCCGTCCATTGCATCGCACAATCGCAATTGCGGGCGACGCACCTGCGCATTGAGGTTTGCCTGACGGCCACCATATCTTCGGCAACGGAGCCCTTGCCGTGCAGATCATGAAGGCGGCCCTCGTTGCGGCGATCGGCATCGTCGCTTGTCTTGCCTGTCTCCGTCCCGGCTCAGCGGAGGATCGTCGCCGTCTTGCACTCACCGTGACAATCGATGGCGCCATTGGCCCGGCGTCGGCGAGCTATGTGAAGGAGGCGCTGGCCAAGGCAGGCGAACGACGCGCCGAGATCGTGATCCTTCGCATGAACACGCCCGGCGGCCTGAACTCCAGCATGCGCGAGATCATTGCGGGTGTGCTGGGCTCGTCGATTCCTGTTGCTGGCTACGTCGCGCCTGCCGGCGCCCATGCGGCAAGCGCCGGGACCTATATTCTCTATGCGACCCATATCGCGGCGATGGCGCCGGGCACCAATATCGGGGCCGCGACGCCGGTGCAGATTGGCGGATCGCTTCCAGGCCTGCCAAGCGGCACGCCGGACAAGGACAGCAAGGACAAGAAGGACGAGCCGAAGGACGCGATGACGGCGAAGGTGACGAACGATGCCGTCGCCTTCATCCGGAGCCTTGCCGAACTGCGCGGCCGCAATGCCGATTGGGCGGAGAAGGCAGTCCGCGAAGCCGCGACTCTGTCCGCCAACGGCGCGTTGCAGGCGCACGCCATCGACCTCGTCGCGCGCGATGAGGCCGACCTGCTCAGGCAGATCGACGGTCGCGTGGTCGAGCTCGGCGGCGGCACCCCGCAGCGCCTGGCTACGCAGGATGCCGTCATCGAAGCCGTCGATCCCGGCGGGGTCTCCCGATTCCTCGCTGTTATCACCGATCCCAACGTCGCGTTTATCCTCCTGATGATCGGAATCTACGGCCTGCTCTTCGAGTTCATGTCCCCCGGCACCGTTGCTCCGGGCGTGGTCGGGACGATCTGCCTGCTGCTCGGCCTTTACGCCCTCAATATGCTGCCGATCAATTATGCCGGCCTCGGCCTGATGCTGGTCGGCATCGCGCTGCTCGCCATCGAGGCCTTCAATCCCACCGTCGTGATAGGCCTTGGTGGCGTCGTTGCCTTTGTGCTGGGCGCCATCATGCTGGTCCGGGTCGAATCGCCCGGCTACCGGCTGTCGTGGTCGGTCATCGCCATCGTGGCGGCGATCTTCGCCGGGTTCGTTCTGGTTGTGCTCGGCGCGCTCAGGCGCGCCCGCCGCGGTTCGCCACGCGTCGGCGCGCAGGCCATGCTTGGCTTGATCGCCGAGGTGCTCGACTGGAACGAGAACGAGGGGCACGTCTTCACGCATGGCGAACGCTGGCAAGCGCGCGGCGCCGATAGCTTCAAGCCCGGAGAGAGGGTCGAGGTCGCCAATATCGTCGACTTGACCCTGGTGGTTCGGCGGCCGAGCGGCGAGGGAGGTCAAGTCTGATGTTCGAATATTCGCTTTATGCAGTGCTTGCGCTGATCGTCATCCTGTTTCTCACCCAGGCCGTTCGCATCCTCAGGGAATACGAGCGCGGCGTCATCTTTACGCTCGGCCGCTTCACCGGGGTGAAGGGGCCGGGGCTCGTCATCCTCATTCCGGTCGCGCAGCAACTCGTCAAGGTCGACCTCCGGGTGATGGTGCAGGTCGTGCCGCCCCAGGACGTGATCTCGCGCGACAACGTCTCGGTCAAGGTCAACGCCGTCCTGTACTTCCGCATCGTCGATCCCGAACGCGCCATCATCAAGGTCGGCGACTACATGGCCGCGACCAGCCAGCTTGCCCAGACCACGCTGCGCTCGGTGCTTGGCAAGCACGAGCTCGACGAGATGCTCGCCGAACGCGACAGGTTGAACGCCGACATCCAGGAAATCCTCGACAAGCAGACCGATGTGTGGGGCATCAAGGTGACCGGCATCGAGATCAAGGACGTCGATATCAACGAAACCATGGTGCGCGCGATCGCCAAGCAGGCTGAGGCGGAACGGTTGCGGCGGGCGAAGGTGATCAACGCGATGGGCGAACAGCAGGCCGCCGAAAAGCTGGTCGAGGCCGGCCGCATTCTCGCGCAGGAGCCGCAGGCGATGCAGCTGCGCTACTTCGCGGCGCTGCACGACATCGCCGGCGAGCGGTCGTCGACCATCGTGTTTCCACTGCCGACGGGGCTGCTCGATCATTTTACGACGCGGCGTGAGACGACGTGAACGTGGCTCGACACAGGATGGGAACATCTCAAGTCGAATAAACCAATCAGCAAGGATTGGTGCGCGTCAATTTTCGCGATTCCGATTCGTTCTTTGAGAACGAAGTGGAGTCAGATGCAGAACGAAAATTGAGCTTCGATCGCTCAAAACAAAAAGGCGCCCCGCAGGGCGCCTTTCGCGTGTCGTGATCTCTCGAGCCGCTTAGCCCGAATAGTACATCTCGAACTCGACCGGGTGAGGCGTCATCTCGAAGCGGGCGACTTCGGTCATCTTCAGCTCGATGTAAGCGTCGATGAAGTCGTCGTCGAACACGCCGCCGTTCTTGAGGAAGCCGCGGTCCTTGTCGAGGTTTTCCAGCGCCTCGCGAAGCGAACCGCAGACGGTCGGGATCTGCTTCAGCTCTTCCTTCGGCAGATCGTAGAGGTCCTTGTCCATCGCCGGACCCGGATCGATCTTGTTCTTGATACCGTCGAGGCCGGCCATCAGCATCGCGGCGAAGCCGAGATAGGGATTGGCGAGCGGATCGGGGAAGCGCACCTCGACACGCTTGGCCTTCGGCGAAGCGGTGTAGGGGATGCGGCAGGAGGCAGAGCGGTTGCGCGCGGAGTAGGCGAGCAGCACGGGGGCCTCATAGCCCGGGACCAGACGCTTGTAGGAGTTGGTCGACGGGTTGGTGAAGGCGTTGATCGCCTTGGCGTGCTTGATGATGCCGCCGATGTAGTGGAGGCAGGTCTCCGACAGGTCGGCATATTTGTTGCCGGCGAACACCGGCTTGCCGTCCTTCCAGATCGACTGGTGCACGTGCATGCCCGAGCCGTTGTCGCCATAGACCGGCTTCGGCATGAAGGTGGCGGTCTTGCCGTAGATGTGCGCGACCTGGTGGATGCAGTACTTGTAGATCTGCAAATGGTCGGCCATCAGCGTCAGCGTGTCGAACTTCATGCCGAGCTCGTGCTGGGCGGAAGCGACCTCGTGGTGATGCTTTTCGACCTTGACGCCCATCTTGGCCATGGCGCCGAGCATCTCCGAGCGCATGTCCTGCACCGAATCCTGCGGCGGGACGGGGAAGTAGCCGCTCTTGGTGCGGACGCGGTGACCGAGATTGCCGCCCTCATATTCGGTGTCGGAGTTGATCGGCAGCTCCGAGGAATCGAGGCGGAAACCGGTCTTGTAGGGATCGGACGAATAGCGCACGTCGTCGAACACGAAGAACTCGGCTTCGGGGCCGACGAACACGCTGTCGCCCACGCCCATCGACTTCACCATGGCCTCGGCCTTCTTGGCGATGCCGCGGGGGTCGCGGTTGTAGGGCTCGCCCGTGGTCGGCTCGAGCACGTCACAGGTGATGACCATGGTGGTCTCGGCGAAGAACGGATCGATCGTCGCGGTCACCGGATCGGGCATCAGGCACATGTCGGACTCGTTGATCGCTTTCCAGCCGGCGATCGAGGAGCCGTCGAACATCGTTCCTTCGGCGAAAATGTCCTCATCGATCATGCTGACGTCGAACGTCACGTGCTGCCACTTGCCGCGCGGATCGGTGAAGCGCAGGTCGACGTACTTGACGTCGTTGTCCTTGATCGATTTCAGGACGTCTTTGGCGGTCTTCATGCATACCCCTTTTGGCTCTGCGGGTCGGTTTCCAGATGAGCAGATTCGTTCTCGCTTTCGGCGAGTTTGGCGCAACCGCACAAACGAAATCAGGCCGCCGAAGCAGCCTTTTCTCTTTCAGAGTGTCGCAAAATTCGGGATAGCACCCGGCTCAGATAGCGTCCAGCCCGGATTCGCCGGTTCGGATGCGGATCGCCTCTTCGATATTGGAGACGAAGATCTTGCCGTCGCCGATGCGCCCGGTTTGCGCAGCGCGGCGGATCGCGTCGATGGCGCGCTCGACCAGGTCGTCGCCGATCACGATCTCGATCTTCACCTTGGGCAGGAAGTCGACGATGTATTCTGCGCCGCGGTAGAGTTCGGCGTGGCCCTTCTGGCGACCAAAGCCCTTGGCCTCGGTCACGGTGATGCCCTGGAGACCGACTTCCTGAAGCGCTTCCTTCACCTCGTCGAGCTTGAACGGCTTGATGATGGCTTCGATTTTCTTCACTGCGCGCCTCCCGGCATTTCGATCAAATAGCAACGTCTTCGTCAGGATGCGCTTGTCTCACGCACGATTTTGTCGTCGTCATGCCGGGACCTGACCAGCCCGGCAACAACGGCCGGCCACACCCAGAAGATGCCAGTGAGCACGACGAACCGAAGCGGCTTCCTCGAAAGCAGGGTCTATGCCAAGTTGCAAATGCCCTGATTATTGGAGCGTTATCAGCCTTTTAACGAGCATCTCCGATAGGTGGAGCCGACCTGCACAAAATAGCGAAGACTACAGAATAGGCAAACAGTTCAATCTCTGTGCAGACGAAGGTTTCATGTTTCGGAACGGCACAGGAAATGCCTGTTGAAAAGGCGTTTGTACCAGGGAAGTGGCATGGAAGTTCTGACCAACGCCGAAATGCAGCGGGCCGACCAGCTCTCGATCGCGGCCGGCACGCCCGGCTTCAAGCTGATGCTGAGCGCGGGCCAGGCGGTCGCGGAGGCCGCCAATGCGCTGGTGGAGGAGGGGCCGATCCTGATCGTCGCCGGCCCCGGCAACAATGGCGGTGACGGTTTTGTCGCAGCCGCCGAGCTCGCCGCGCAAGGGCGCGAGGTCTCGGTCATCCTGATGTGCGAGCGCGACCAGCTCCAGGGCGATGCGGCCTCGGCTGCGCGCGGCTGGAAGCATCCGGTGCTGCCGTTCAATCCGCAAGCGATTGGACGGCCTGCGCTGATCATCGATGCACTGTTCGGCGCGGGTCTCAGCCGTCCAATCGACGGCGAGGCGGGCGCGATGATCGAGGCGATCAACGGCAATGGCGCGCCGGTGCTGGCCGTCGACCTGCCGAGCGGCATCAATGGCACCAGCGCGGCCGTGCTGGGCGTTGCGGTGAACGCCACCGAGACCGTCACTTTTTTCCGCAAGAAACCTGCGCATTTGCTGTTGCCCGGCCGCATGCATTGCGGCCGCGTCCGCGTCGCCGATATCGGCATCGACGCAAAGGTGCTCGACGAGATCGCACCGCAGACCTTTGAAAACGATCCGGATTTCTGGGGCGCCGCCTTCCCGGTGCCGCGTATCGACGGCCACAAATATGCCCGTGGCCATGTACTGGCGGTGTCCGGCGATGCCGCGGCGACCGGCGCTGCACGGCTTGCCGCCCGCGGGAGCTTGCGCGCCGGCGCCGGCCTCGTGACGCTCGCAACCCCGCGCGATGCGCTTGCGATCAACGCGAGCGCGCTGACATCAGTGATGGTTCGTCCCGTGGACACCGCAATCGAGTTCGGCGAGCTGCTGGCCGACGTCAGGTACAACACCTGCATGATAGGGCCCGGCGCCGGCATCGGTGAGCGCACCCGCGATATCGTTCACACCGCGATCTCGGGGCAGCGCCATGTCGTGCTCGACGCGGATGCACTGACGAGCTTCGCTGCAAATCCCGAGCGGCTGTTTGAATCGATCAAGTCCGCGCCCGAGGCCCAGGTCGTGCTGACGCCGCACGAAGGCGAATTTCCGCGCCTCTTCTCCGACCTCAGCAACAAGACGCCGGGCCGTTCGAAGCTCGAGCGCGTGCGCGCCGCGGCCGAACGCTCGGGCGCCGTCGTGCTGTTGAAGGGCCCGGACACCACGATCGCCGCGCCCGACGGCCGCGCCACCATTGCCGCCAACGCGCCGCCCTGGCTCGCCACCGCGGGCGCCGGCGACGTGCTCGCCGGCATCATCGCCGGGCTCCTGGCCCAGGGCGTGCCGGCGTTCGAGGCCGCCAGCATCGGCGTCTGGATGCACGGTGAGGCGGCAAGTGAAGCCGGGCCGGGCCTGATCGCCGAAGATCTCACCGAGACGCTGCCGGCGGTGCACCGGCGGATCTATAGCGCGCTCGGGATCGAGTATTAATGCTGAGGCCGCTCGCGCTCACCGATATGGGCGCCGCGGCGCAGGTCCATCGGATCGCGTTCGATCACGCAATGCCGTGGCTGATCGGACTGCACACGCCGGATGAAGACCGCTGGTTCTATCGCGAGCTGGTTTTCCCGGTCTGCCGCGTGTGGGGACGTTTCGACGGCGATCAGCTCTGCGGAATCATCGCTTTCCGCGGCGGCTGGATCGAACAGCTCTATGTCCGTCCCGCCGTGCATCGCCGCGGAATCGGCACTGAACTCCTCGACGCCGCCAAAGCCGCCAACAAGCGGCTCGAGCTCTGGACCTTCCAGCGCAACGTATCGGCGCGGCGCTTCTACGAGGCGCGCGGGTTCACTCTGGCCGAGCAGACCGACGGGGCGCGGAACGAGGAGAACGAGCCCGACGCCCGGTACGTTTGGCCGGGCTAGGGCCGAGATCTCACTCGACCCCATACCACCGCACCAGCCGCGGCGCGGCCCAATCCGTGGCGACGGATTCGATCAGCCATCGCCCCGGCGAGGTCGCGGCGAAGGCGATGCGTTCGGTCTTGCCCGGTTCGATGGCTAGCGTGTCGAGCCAGTAGGGCTTCCAGCCGTCATCGAGCCGGTCAAGCAGGCGGAAATGGTGGCCGTGGAGCGAGAAGACGGTGGTGACGGGGGCGGGGTTTTTCAAAGCCAGCACGACGGTGCGGCCGGCCTTGGCGCGGAAGGCGGGGTCAGAGGCGGTGGAGAAGTTTGCCGTCCGCGCCCAGCCGGTCTCGGGCGCGCCGAGCGCGACATCGAACCGCAGGGCTCCTTTGAGATCGAGCTTTTCGGGCAGATCGTTCGAGGGGAGCGGCCGCGGCGGCAGGAGGGGCGCACGCCGCTCTAGCCAGCCGGTGACGGTGAGGGCTCCAATCCGGCGCGCCTCGTTGCCGTCATGCAGGAGGAAGGGAGCCGATTTGATCGTATCCACAAAAACATCGGCCCTCGCGCCCGGGGCCAGCACGAGAGCCCCGTTGCGGGCCGGGAACGGTTCGGCGGGTTGGCCGTCCAGGGCCATGACCCGGACTTCGTGGCCCTCCAATTTGATCGCCAGAACAGAGCGTTGCGAGCCGTTGATAAAGCGCAGCCGCAGTCGCTGGTTGCCCGCGGCTGAGAGTTCGAATGAAGTCTGGCCGTTGATCGTATAGAGCACCGTGGCGTCCTTCGGGTCCTGGCCCGGCGGGACCGCGCTGCCATCCGGCCGCAGGCGCCATTCCTCGATCAGCAGGACTTCGTCGCGATCGACGGCGATGGGGCCTGTCTCCGCGGCAATGACCGGAAGCGGCCGCGCGGGCTGCTTCAGGCCGCCCTCGAACAGGCGGAAGTCAACCAGCAGAGTTCCTGCTGATAATATTGAAATCGTTGATGTTTCTGTTGCTCCAGGGGCCGTCGGCGCGCGCCCCTGGTGAGGGTCGGCCACGGCGGCACCGTTGAGGCCATACCAGGCCGGCGCGAGCGGCACGGGCAGGTCATTTCGAAACACCACTTCGCAAATGTCGCCGCGCCGGAGATGGACGCCCTTGGTATGGCTTGCGGCGGCAAGCTCCCAGATCGGTGTAGCTGTCTGGCCGGGCCTCAGATCCAAGGTTCCGGACTTGGCCTGGAGCAGGACCTGGGCGGTCGGGAGCGGGGCCGCGGCGCCCGCGATAAACCCTGCCACCGGGGCGCCGAGGGATGCTCCCAGCCCAGCCAAAACCTGACGCCGATCAGGGGCAAAAATCCGCTGTTTCATGGTGCGATCCGGACCACGCGGCGCTGGATAAGTCCAGCCATCGTGCCTACTTGAAGCTTGCCTCCATCAGGCCATTTTTTTGCTGCGAACAGTCGGGCACATGCTATAAGCCCGGCCGCCCGCGGCATCGCGGCCGGTCTAGATGCAATTCACGCGGGCGTGGCGGAACTGGTAGACGCGCTGGATTTAGGTTCCAGTGACGAAAGTTGTGGGGGTTCGAGTCCCTCCGCCCGCACCAAGCGCTTATCGCGTTTGCACGGATTACTGAGGGGCCTTGGCTCTCGCACGGATGTTTTTCCGTCTGGGGCCGGGCTCGATGAACCACCGGCGTTGAGGTGTTTTGCCTCGCGCTGGATCGATTAATGACAGCGTCCCGACGCGGATAGCGTGCCGGGACCGAACGAGAAGAAGATTGGACGCCATGCAGGTCACAGAAACCCTCTCGGAAGGTTTGAAGCACGAGTTCAAGATCAGCGTTCCCGCGTCTGATCTGGACGCCAAGGCTGGCGCCAAGCTCGTCGACCTCAAGGACAAGGTGCGCCTCAACGGCTTCCGTCCCGGCAAGGTACCGGTCACCCACCTCAAGAAGGTTTATGGCCGCTCGGTGATGGCCGAGACCATCGACCAGACCATTCGCGACACCAACACCCAGCTGTTCAGCGAGCGCGGCTTCAAGCTTGCGACCGAGCCGAAGATCACGATGCCGACCGAGCAGGCCGAGGTCGAGGAGCTGCTCAACGGCAAGACCGATCTGACCTATACGGTTGCGATCGAAGTGGTGCCCGCCATCGCGCTCGCCGACTTCAAGACCTTCCAGGTCGAGAAGCCTGTCGCCGATGTGTCCGATTCGGACGTCGACGAGGCGATCAAGCGCATCGCTGACACCAACCGTGGCTATGCTGCCAGGGGCGAGGGCGAGAAGGCTGCGTCCGGCGACCGCGTCACCATCAACTTCAAGGGCGCCATCAACGGCGAAGCCTTCGAGGGCGGCACCGGTGAGGGCATCCAGGTCGTGATCGGCTCCAACACCTTCATTCCGGGCTTCGAGGAGCAGCTGGTCGGTATTGGCGCGAACGAGACGCGCACGCTGAAAGTGTCGTTCCCCAAGAACTACATGAGCGAGAAGCTCGCCGGCCAGCCGGCCGAGTTCGAGACCACCGCGACGCTGATCGAAGCGCCGCAGGACACCGCGATCGACGACGAGTTCGCCAAGACGCTCGGCCTGGAATCGCTCGACAAGCTCAAGGAAGCCGCGCGCGAGCGACTGGCTGCCGAGTTCGCCGGTGCGACGCGCCAGCGCGTCAAGCGCGCGCTGCTCGACCGTCTCGACGAGGCGCATCGCTTCGAGGCGCCGCCCTCGCTGGTCGACGAGGAGTTCAACCTGATGTGGAACTCGGTCAAGGCCGAGATGGACTCCGCCGGCAAGACCTTTGCCGACGAGGACACCACCGAGGACAAGGCGAGGGACGAGTACCGCAAGATCGCCGACCGCCGCGTGCGTCTCGGCCTCGTGCTCTCCGAGATCGGCGAGAAGAACAAGATCACCGTGACCGACGACGAAGTCGGCCGCGCCGTGATCGAGCGTGCGCGCCAGATGCCGGGCCGCGAGAAGGAAGTCTGGGACTTCTATCGCAACAATGCCCAGGCTTTGGCCCAGCTTCGTGCACCGATCTATGAGGACAAGGTCGTCGACTTCATCCTCGAGCTTGCCAACGTGACCGAGAAAAAGGTCTCCCGCGAGGACCTGTACAAGGACGACGAGGAAAAGACCGCAGCCTGAAGGCTTTGACGCAGTCTTCCATTAAGGATGATACGCGAACGGGCCCAGCTAGCCAGATGGCCGGCTGGGCCTTTTTGCGAGAATCAGCTTCAAGTGCCCCAAAGGGCCTGACGGATTAAGCCTTAATTCGCTCCGTACTTGTCTGGCGCGAATTGGGCTATATCTGTCGGTACCTACGCGTTCTAACTCTACCAACTTCCTGCATCACGGGACGTCCATCGGCCTTCCGGCGCACCCAGTCCGACTGGCAGCCAAGACTGGCGATGTCCGCCTCTAAAACCCTAGGTGACTCATGCGCGATCCGGTTGAAACCTACATGAACCTCGTGCCCATGGTGGTCGAGCAGACCAACCGTGGCGAGCGCGCCTACGACATTTTCTCGCGCCTGCTGAAAGAGCGCATCATCTTCGTGACCGGACCGGTCGAGGACGGCATGTCGACGCTGATCGTCGCGCAGCTCTTGTTCCTTGAAGCGGAAAATCCGAAGAAGGAAATCTCGATGTACATCAACTCGCCGGGCGGCGTGGTGACGTCGGGCCTTGCGATCTACGACACCATGCAGTTCATCCGCCCGCCGGTCTCGACGCTGTGCACCGGCCAGGCCGCCTCGATGGGGTCGCTGCTGCTCTGCGCCGGCGAGAAGGACATGCGCTTCTCGCTGCCGAATTCACGCATCATGGTGCACCAGCCCTCCGGCGGTTTCCAGGGCCAGGCCACCGACATCATGCTGCACGCCCAGGAAATCCTGAACCTGAAGAAGCGGCTCAACGAAATCTACGTGAAGCACACCGGCCAGACCTACAAGACGATCGAGGACGCACTGGAACGCGACAAGTTCCTGACCGCCAACGACGCGAGGGACTTCGGCCTCGTCGACAAGGTCATCGAAAAGCGCGCCGAAGAGCCGGCTGCGAAGACCCCGTAGCACTACTGGGCGACTACGGCGATCTCCCCCGAGGATCTCCTGGGAGCGCCAAACGGATCAGGGCGTGTTCACGTTTAGGACGCGTTTGTACGTCGAAAAGCGTCGTTCAGAGCCCTGCGACAGGCAGAAAGTTCCGCTTTCGTGCTTGTTTTTCGTGGCAATCCAGCAACGGCGGGGTGATTTCGATCACTTCGCCCGTGCCAAGACCGGAAATCACGGTATTGTCACGGGTAGCCGCCGACCCCCGATTAGCGAATTCTTGATAGTCGGGTGACAGCATGGTTGGCTACGATTGATCGGCTATGATCGCGGAGAATCGAGTGACCGTGATTCGCACGGGATGTAACGCGTAGGGTCTTTTTTGGTACGGAATTTGCTCTATTTGAACTTCATGACGGCGACGTGCCGGAATGGAGCGATCGAGCGACACGATCGAACCGCGGACGGAGACATGAATGAGTAAGGTCGGCACGAGCGACTCCAAGAACACGCTTTATTGCTCGTTCTGCGGCAAGAGCCAGCACGAAGTCCGCAAACTGATCGCGGGTCCCACCGTCTTTATCTGCGACGAGTGCGTCGAGCTCTGCATGGACATCATTCGCGAGGAGAACAAATCCTCGCTGGTCAAGTCGCGCGACGGCATTCCGACGCCGAAGGAGATCTGCAAGGTTCTCGATGACTACGTCATCGGCCAGAGCCATGCGAAGAAGGTCCTGTCGGTCGCGGTGCACAACCACTACAAGCGCCTCAACCACCAGACCAAGCACAACGACGTCGAGCTCGCGAAGTCGAACATCCTGCTGATCGGTCCGACCGGTTCGGGCAAGACGCTGCTCGCGCAGACGCTCGCTCGCATCCTCGACGTGCCGTTCACGATGGCGGATGCGACCACGCTGACCGAAGCCGGCTATGTCGGTGAGGACGTCGAGAACATCATCCTCAAGCTGCTCCAGGCCGCCGACTACAACGTCGAGCGCGCCCAGCGCGGCATCGTCTATATCGACGAAATCGACAAGATCAGCCGCAAGTCCGACAATCCCTCGATCACGCGTGACGTGTCGGGCGAGGGCGTGCAGCAGGCGCTGCTGAAGATCATGGAAGGTACGGTGGCTTCGGTCCCGCCGCAGGGCGGCCGCAAGCATCCGCAGCAGGAATTCCTGCAGGTGGATACCACCAACATCCTGTTCATCTGCGGCGGTGCGTTCGCCGGCCTCGAGAAGATCATCTCGGCGCGCGGCCGGTCGACCTCGATCGGCTTCGCGGCCCAGGTGATGGCGCCGGAAGACCGCCGGACCGGCGAGATCTTCCGTCACGTCGAGCCTGAGGATCTCCTGAAGTACGGCCTCATCCCCGAGTTCGTCGGCCGTCTGCCCGTTGTGGCGACGCTCGAGGATCTGGACGAGACCTCGCTCAAGAAGATTCTCACCGAGCCGAAGAACGCGCTGGTGAAACAGTACCAGCGACTGTTCGAGATGGAGAACATCGAGCTGACCTTCGCCGACGAGGCGCTTGGCGCGGTTGCCCGCAAGGCGATCGAGCGCAAGACCGGCGCGCGTGGTCTGCGTTCGATCCTCGAAGCGATCCTGCTCGAGACCATGTTCGACCTGCCGGGCCTGGAAGGTGTGGAAGAGGTCGTGATTTCCCGCGAAGTTGTGGAAGGCACGGCGCGTCCGCTCTACATCTACGCCGATCGGACCGATCGCGCGGTCGAGAACGCCAGCGCCTGATCCCGGCGCTGGAACGCTTCCTATCGTCTTTGATAGTGGCGGCTGCGGACATCTCCTCCGCAGCCGGAATTGCGTCGCTTATTTGCGTGCGTAAGCGCCTGATGGCGCGTGTTTTTCAATGACTTGACACCCCCCCGGTCGATAGCCACCTAATGTCGACGGCGAGCGAGAATTCTGTTCAAGATTCGCCTCAGTTTCGATCCGGCAAGCCCGGTCCAACCTACGAAGGGTAGACCGGTTTTGTGGATCATCTCGGCACCTTGTGGCGGTTGCGCACCAGATGCGGGCAGCGTGCGAGGGGGCAAAGCAAAAGGAAAAGGCCATGACTAATCCAAAACCCCGGCCAACCATCGTCCATGGCGAGACGCACGCTTATCCCGTGTTGCCGCTGCGCGATATCGTCGTCTTCCCGCACATGATCGTTCCGCTCTTCGTTGGTCGCGAAAAATCGATCCGCGCGCTCGAAGAGGTGATGAAGAACGATGCGCTGATCTTGCTCGCGACGCAGAAGAACGCGTCCGATGATGATCCGGCCCCCGATGCGATTTACGAGACCGGTACGCTTGCCAGCGTGCTGCAGCTCTTGAAGCTTCCCGATGGCACCGTGAAGGTGCTGGTCGAAGGGCTCGAGCGCGCACGCGTGCAGAAATACACCGATCGTGCCGACTACTATGAAGCCACTGCCGTTGCGCTCGCCGACACCGATGCGAAGTCGGTCGAGGCCGAAGCGCTCGCGCGCTCCGTCGTGTCCGACTTCGAGAGCTATGTGAAGCTCAACAAGAAGATCTCGGCCGAGGTCGTCGGCGTCGTGCAGGCGATCACCGATTTCGCCAAGCTCGCTGACACGGTTGCCTCGCATCTCGCGGTCAAGATCGCGGATCGGCAGGGCATCCTCGAGACGCTGTCCGTCACCACGCGCCTGGAGAAGGTGCTGGGCCTGATGGAGAGCGAGATCTCGGTGCTGCAGGTCGAGAAGCGCATCCGCTCGCGCGTCAAGCGCCAGATGGAGAAGACCCAGCGCGAGTATTATCTCAACGAGCAGATGAAGGCGATCCAGAAGGAACTCGGCGACGACGACGGTCGCGACGAGCTCGCCGATCTCGAAGAGAAGATCGCCAAGACCAAGCTCTCCAAGGAAGCGCGCGAAAAGGCGCAGCATGAATTGAAGAAGCTGCGCCAGATGTCGCCGATGTCCGCGGAAGCGACGGTCGTGCGCAACTATCTGGATTGGCTGCTGTCGATTCCGTGGAACAAGAAGTCCAAGGTGAAGAAGGATCTGGAATCGGCGCAGGCCATTCTGGACTCCGATCACTACGGTCTTGAGAAGGTCAAGGAGCGCATCGTCGAGTATCTGGCGGTGCAGTCGCGCGCCAACAAGCTGACGGGTCCGATCCTGTGCCTCGTCGGTCCTCCCGGCGTCGGCAAGACCTCGCTCGGCAAGTCGATCGCCAAGGCCACAGGGCGCGAGTTCGTGCGCGTGTCGCTCGGCGGCGTGCGCGACGAGGCCGAGATCCGCGGTCACCGCCGCACCTACATCGGCTCGATGCCCGGCAAGATCATCCAGTCGATGCGGAAGGCGAAGTCGTCCAATCCGCTGTTCCTCCTGGACGAGATCGACAAGATGGGCGCCGATTTCCGCGGCGATCCGTCCTCGGCCTTGCTCGAGGTGCTCGACCCCGAGCAGAACGGGACGTTTGCCGACCACTATCTGGAGGTCGACTACGATCTGTCGAACGTCATGTTCATCACGACCGCGAATACGCTCAATATTCCCGGGCCGCTGATGGACCGCATGGAGATCATCCGGATCGCGGGTTACACCGAGAACGAGAAGGTCGAGATCGCGCGCAAGCATCTGATCCCGAACGCGGTGTCCAAGCATGGCCTGGACTCCAAGGAGTTCTCGATCGACGATGAGGCGCTGCTGCTGCTGATCCGCCGCTACACCCGCGAAGCGGGCGTGCGCAACCTGGAGCGTGAGCTCTCCACACTCGCCCGCAAGGCGGTGAAGGAGCTGATGATCTCCAAGAAGAAGTCGGTCAAGGTCACCGAGAAGACTCTGGAAGAGTTGCTCGGCGTGCCGAAGTACCGCTTCGGCGAGATCGAGAGCGAGCCGCAGGTCGGTATCGTCACGGGACTTGCATGGACCGATGTCGGTGGCGAGCTATTGACCATCGAAGGCGTCATGATGCCCGGCAAGGGCAAGATGACGGTCACCGGGAACCTACGCGACGTGATGAAGGAATCGATCTCGGCGGCGGCGTCCTACGTCCGCTCGCGCGCGATCGTCTACGGCATCGAGCCGCCGCTGTTCGATCGGCGCGACATCCACGTGCACGTGCCCGAGGGCGCGACGCCGAAGGACGGTCCGTCGGCGGGCGTCGCCATGGCCACCGCGATCATCTCGGTCATGACCGGCATCCCGGTCCGCCACGATGTCGCGATGACCGGCGAGATCACGCTGCGCGGCCGCGTGCTGCCGATCGGTGGCCTGAAGGAGAAGCTGCTGGCCGCGGCCCGCGGCGGCATCAAGACGGTGCTGATCCCCGAGGACAACGCCAAGGATCTCACGGAGATTTCCGATGCGATCAAGGGCGGCATGGAGATCATCCCGGTCTCCCGTCTGGACGACGTCATCGCCAAGGCGCTGGTGAAGAAGCCCGTGCCGATCGTCTGGGAAGAGGATACCAAGGTGACGGTGAAGCCCGACGGCGACGAAGCCGCCGGCGGCCTGACCGCTCACTGAGATCGGAATACGAAAAGATGATAAAACGGCGCCTTCGGGCGCCGTTTTTGTTTTGGGGGATCAACGGATGCAGGTCGACGGTCACTGCCACTGCGGCAAGATCACCTTTGAAGCCGAGATCGACCCTGAGGCGGTCTCGGTGTGCCATTGCCGCGACTGCCAGACCCTCACGGGCTCGCCGTTCCGGGTGACCGCGATCTGCAGCGCCGATGACGTCAAGCTCACCAGCGGCACGCCCAAGATCTATGGCAAGCGCGGCGACAACGGCCGGATGCGCTTCCAGCACTTCTGTGCCGACTGCGGTTCCCCGCTGTTCACCAGCGGCGAGGGCGACCAGGCCGACGATTGGGGCATCCGCTGGGGCACGATCCGCCAGCGCGACAAGCTACGCCCGGTCAGGCAGATCTGGTGCCAATCAGCGGCAGTGTGGATCGACGCGGTCCCGCTGCTGCCGGGGAGGCCGGGGGATTGAGGGCCTGGGACGGGCGTTCCGGACTTGCCCGTCAGGGGCGGGTAGGGATAAAGAAGCGCCGTGGGGCGGTTAGCTCAGCTGGTTAGAGCATCTCGTTTACACCGAGAGGGTCCGCGGTTCGAATCCGTGACCGCCCACCAGCCTTCGCTCGCTTCGCGAGCTTCGGCTTGGCGAGCCAGCCTCACATATCATGGCGCGAAGCGAAGGAAGGCTGCCGCGCCGAAGTCGACAGGCGAAGGCAGGCGATATCGAGCGACAGAGGCCTCAATGCAACAGCCCGCCGGACACGAGCAAAACGCCGACCAGATCGCCTATTGGAACGGCCCGAGCGGACAGCGCTGGGCTGATCGCCATGCGGCGCAGGAGAACCTGCTCGGACCGATCGCGAATGTCCTGATCGACCGCGCCAAGCCCAGGCCTGGCGAGCGCGTTCTCGACGTCGGCTGCGGCTCGGGGGCGACGACCTTTGCGTTCGCGAAGGCTGTGGCGCCGGATGGCTTCGCGCTCGGCCTCGACGTCTCCGAGCCGATGTTGTCGCAGGCGCGTGCCTTTGCGCCGAACGGCCTGCCGCTCGATTTCGTGCTGGCGGATGCGACGGTCTATCCGTTCGAGCCGGCGAGTTTCGATCTGCTCGCTTCGCGCTTCGGCGTGATGTTCTTCGCCGATCCGGTTGCGTCCTTCACCAATTTGCGACGCGCGCTGAAGCCGACCGGGCGGCTCGCTTTCGTCTGCTGGCGCGAGCCGAAGGAAAATCCGTGGATGATGGCGCCGCTGATGGCGGTCTACGAGCACGTGCCGAAGATGCCGCCGGTCGGGCCGGAGGAGCCAGGCCCGTTCGCGTTCGCCTCGGAAGAGCGCGTCACGCGCATCTTGAAGGGTGCGGGGTTTGTGGACGTAGCGATGGAGCCGCATAATCTGCCGATGGACATCGCCATCGGTGGCGGGCTCGATGCCGCCGTCGATGGCTCGCTGCAGATCGGCCCCGCCAGCCGCGCGCTGCAGGGCCATCCGCCGGAGACGGTCGCGGCCGCCAAGGCATCGATCCGCGAGACGCTTGCGCCGTTCCTGAAGGGGCAGAACGTGGCGCTGCCCGGCGCGATCTGGATCGTCACGGCGAGGGCGGGGTAGGGCGGCCGCTCTATCCACCGTCATTGCGAGGAGCTCTTGCGACGAAGCAATCCAGAGTCTTTCCGCGGAGGGATTCTGGATTGCTTCGCTACGCTCGCAATGACGGGTGATGGAGCGGAGCTACATCACACCACATCATCCGGCGCCAGCGCACAGCCATTGTCCGGCTGGGTCTCAACCTGAAGCGTGGTGTGGCCGATACGGAACGATGTCCTCAGCATCTGCGCGGTTTCCATCAAGAACACGTCGGCGGTGCCTGATGGCATCACGAGATGGCATGTCAGCGCGGTCTCGGTGGTCGAGATCGGCCAGACGTGGAGATCGTGGATCGCTGACACACCGGGGCGCGCCAGCAGGAACGCCTTGATGGCGGCGAGATCGGTGCCCTTCGGCGCTGCCGCCATCGAC